>Ga0163155_10001438_pt1 | contig 28854 bp, 25 predicted proteins | sample OliLakLV19SP4G1_FD_148611 | JGI IMG/M metagenome (GOLD analysis project Ga0163155, IMG submission 148611) | Freshwater microbial mat bacterial communities from Lake Vanda, McMurdo Dry Valleys, Antarctica - Oligotrophic Lake LV.19.SP4.G1 | ecosystem: Environmental > Aquatic > Freshwater > Lake >... | reverse complement strand
CGTTGCCCCCAAATATGCCCATAAATTTACCGTTGTCGGCGACTTGATGGCAGAAGCAGGCAAGATTGAGAGCGTTAAAGATCCAAACAAACCGATAGCTGAACTCAACAACCCACTTCTAATTGGACTGCTTCCCGGTTCCAAACCGATGAAGTTGACTTTGGGAGTGCCGCTGACGCTGGCGATCGCTGACCACCTCCATCAAACCTATCCCACCGCCCAATTTGGGATTCCCATTGCGCCGTCCTTAAATCTACAAACCCTGGCTGACTATGCCGATCCAGCCCAAAACCCAACAATTCAGAAATTTGGCTGGGCATCTGCGACTCTAGTGATTCCTGATGTAGCCGATCAACTGCCCTTTCTAAAAACTCCCTCTGGAACTCAAGTTACCTTATGGAAACAGTTTCCAGCCTATGATGCGCTATCCCGCTGTGACATTTGCATCACCACGATTGGGGCAAACACGGCTGAATTGGGTGCCTTAGCAATTCCAATGCTAGTGCTGATGCCAATGCACCAACTCGACATTATGCGAGCCTGGGATGGATTGCCTGGATTATTGGTGAATCTCCCCGCGATCGGCACCAGCATAGCGACTGTAACCACTTGGCTTGTCTCGCTTCGCCCCAAGTTGAGGGCGTGGCCCAATATTTGGGCAAAGCGAGAAATCGTCCCAGAATGGTATGGCGAGTTTCAGCCCGAAGACGTGGCTACAAAAGTGGTGCATTACTTGGAGCATCCTGAAACATTGCAAAAAATGCGGAGTGAACTCCGGGCAGTTCGCGGACAACCGGGTGCGGCTGAAAAGCTGGTGCAGTTGGTGCTTGAGGCGTTGGAGATTAAGGAGGCAGGGGCAGAAGTTTAGAACTTAGGGGATGTCTTACATCCTAATTAGCTTCAAGATACAAGCTTGCTTCCCGCTAGGGGCTGGGGATTTAGGATTGTGCGAGATGCTTCACTCAAGTTCATGCAGTAATGCTTTGCCCAGGTTTGCTACTACCATGACAACCCTGGTGTTTCTCAGCCATCCTCTGAGTGGAGCTGAAACATAAACTCTACGCTGATACAAGTTAGCGAATCAGTTCGGTGTTGAATTCGTTGATAGGCTGACGTTTTAGCTCCCTTGATTCGGAGCGGGGCACCAACTTAAACACTTTCCGCAACACGTCGTCTAATTGTTCATAGGGAACGCTACCTTTCTGATTGAGAACAACTTTGCCGGTTTCGTCAAACAGAACGGTTTGGGGCACAACTCCGCCGTAGTAATAGCCTGCCTCTGTTTTTGCATAGGTTTTTTTGGGTGGAATTGCATCTACACGCAGCGCAATAATGTCTGCGGCTCGACCATAAAATGCTTGCAGTTGGGAGACAACCGTGGAATATTTTTTGCTATCGCTATTGTCGTCTACATAAAAAATCAATATTGTGGGGCGTTTTCGCTCGAAGGCTTGCTCTAGGGTGACTTTGGGCGGCACGAGAGAGCCATTCCCGGCATAGAGTGTGAAAATGTCGCCTTCATAGCGATCGTCGTTTAACCCCGCGATCGCCGCTGGCATATTCATCCCATTCAACAAAATCAGCAGGCTGATTGCCAAGAGGCATAGTTTACGCCAAGGAATATTACGCCAAGGAAGCAGCGATCGTAGCCGAGAGAAGACGGAACCAGAGAAGCACATACCATTCAAACTCATGTTTTATCTTTCTTATTGTGAGGCAATGAAGACACCCGCGAACCATAAAGGCTGATGGCTTAGTTCTCAGCCTTAAACCAAAGTTGTAGCGAGTTTACTTTAGCTATACTAGAACTATACTTGGAAGCATGATGTGTAAAGGCACCCAAGACAGATTGTATCTAGCTATAGCCGCATCGCATCAAAAAGCCTGGTTGGAAAAAGCGTGGTTAGATATGCAAAGCAACACAACTAATCAAAAACCAATTCGATCGCTCGACGATGCCCTAGATCGTTGCCAAAACTTGGGAATGCGCCTGAGTCGTCAGCGTCGTTTCATTTTAGAACTGCTGTGGCAAGCCCAAGAGCATATGTCTGCCAGAGAAATTTACGATCGCCTGAATCTGCAAGGCAAAGAAATTGGGCATACATCAGTTTATCAAAATTTAGAAGCTCTTTCTAGCCAAAACATTATTGAATGCATTGAGCGATCGGATGGCAGACTTTACGGCAATATCAGCGACTCTCATAGCCATGTGAACTGTTTAGATACCAACCAGATTTTGGATGTTCACATCGTTTTGCCAGCCGATATCCTCAAGCAGATTGAAGAGCAAACAGGCGTTCGGATTACGGACTATCACATCGATTTCTTTGGCTATCGCAATCCCGAACCTGCTAACAGCTAATCTGCTGCTAGTCCAGCGCTTTGATCAATCAAGGCTATAGCGATCGCGAAAGATTCCATCAGTTGCGATCTAAACTGAGTTACAGGTCATACAATAGCGGCAAGCTGTCGTGCGGATGAGTCAACAGACATGGTAATCACCCCATCTCAGCTAGGCTGTTCACAGCAGTCGGCACCGAATTGTTGACACAGAAGCGCTGAAGTCATGGCACACAAGGCAATTGACCGATTTCGTCCCCAAGTGGCAGGGCATCAAGCTGCATCTGAAACCCATCCTTTAATCCAGTCGGTTGACTTAGAAGGCGAGATCGCAGGTTCGGAGCTATCAGAAATAGCCAGTCAATCGGCTCAATCCGATACTACTTTAAGCAATTCCAAAGCGAATGGTTTGATCGATACTGTCCCTAAAGATTTGGGTCAAGAAACTGACATCACTGACTCATCCGTGGAAGCAGAAACTCATGGGCAGACAACGGCTGAATTATTTGCTCAAGTGACCTCAAAGCTGAAGCAAGGAGCTAAAGCTCTGGGTACGCCTTTGGTGTGGTTGGGTCTGGTGGCATTTTGTGGAGGCACGGGTGTAGCAGCAATCTCTTGGCTAACGGATGTGCCACCGAATCCTAATTGTCAGCAGCTATGGTTCTTTTCATCCGATGCAGAGCGGTTATTTTGTGCAGAACAAGCAGCGCGATCGGGCAACGCTAGTCCGCTGGTAGCGGGGTTGAAACTGATTGAACCTTGGCAAGATAACCACACTTTAGAAAAACCTGCTAACCGACTGATGAGCGATTGGTCTAAAAATGTGCTGGCGATCGCCAGCCAAAAAGCCGGACAAAATAATTTAAAGCAGGCGATTTATCTGGTCAGCAAAGTTCCTGCAAATAGCCCGTTTTATAAAGATGCTCAACAGATGGAGACTCGGTGGCGAAAAAGCCAAATCAAAGGGAAAGCGCTAGAGGATTCTATTGAAGGTGCCTTAAAGAAACGCGATTGGCAAAAAGCTGAAGCGTTGCTGCTACCGTTTGCGAACCAACAGGATGAGTATTGGCAGCAGCAATTCATTCGGATGCAAGAGCGAATCATCACAGAGCGTTTATCTGATAATCAGCTTCAAACAATTCGGGCAGAGGTAGGGGCGGATGCATCCAATGCGGGAAAACTGGGACCCGCGATCGCTGAGTTGGAGCAGTTACCTACCAAAACCTACGCTCGTGCAAGTGCCGAAAACGATGTAATTCACTGGAGTAAGGCGCTGGCTGATAGTGCGGCTCAGCAATTGCAGCAGGGAAACTTGACAGGAGCGATCGCGCAGGCAAAATGGCTTCCCGTCCAATCTTTATCTCCTGACTTGCAAGACCTGATTCGATTGGATCAGGCAACCCAGTTAAATCGGCAAATGCCTGCCGCTATGCCAACGGAAGAAAACTTTTGGCAGCTAATTACCACCCTATCTGCCTTACGCCAGATTCAGCCCAGCCACCCGCTGTACCCCACCGTCCAGACCAAAATTTCGCCCTTAGAAGATCGACTGCAAGATTTAACCCAACTGCGCCTTGCAAAATTCGTGGCGGATACGCGCACACTTCCCCTGCTACCGCTTGCTATTCAAGTGGCACAAGGAATTGTGCCCACTCGCCCCCATCGGCTTTATGCTCAGACGTTGATTTCTGTCTGGCAACAGGATCAGCAGCACATCAGCGATCGCGCTGCTATTATTGCGGCTGAAAAATTTGCGGCTGTCGGAACTCCTGAGGCATTTAGCACCGCGATCGCTTACGCGAGTCAAGTTCCCCTGGGAAGACCGCTACGACCCACTGCCCAAGCCGCCGTCTTTGATTGGAAACAGCGCCTTTTAGATCTTGAAGATCAGGCAGTATTAAATCAAGCTCAGAAATTGGCGATCGCAAAACAGTATGCCGAGGCAATTCAGCTTGCCAACAAAATTGGCGATGGTCGCCCATTGCATAACCCAGCGCAAACCTTCGTTCAACAATGGAGCCTTGCTGAAACAACCCAAATACCGCCCTCACCTGCTCCGACGGTCAAGGGGAATTGAGCCGACTCGATACAAAGGATATGTCACCATTGCGCTTTAGATCAAGATGATTTATAGCTTTCAGATATTTCCGGTTCTCTCTCCAAATGTGAGAGGGCTAGGATGAGGGCAGTCTTTGCAGATAGTTGAACAAGGTCGCCCATCAGGTTAAACCGTGATAACTTTACTACTTTCCAACGGCGATCGCTCCATTTCCAGGGGCAGGTAAACCGTCATAATTTCTCCGGCTTTGGGACGTTGTTTGACCGTTAGTTTGCCGCCGATCGCCTGAAACAAACTTTTCGTCACTGATAAGGTGAGGCTAAGGCTGCCCGTCTCTGGTTGAAACATCAGCATCCGACCGATTGACTTGGGCGAAGGCTTGGGCAGAGAAGTGCCAAATAATCCCTTACAGCTACTTTGGCTGGCGATGTCTAACAGGGATTGCAACTGGAGTTTAAGCTGATCTCCCGCCAAGGTTACGTCTACTTGAATGTGGCTACCCGCAGGCAAATTGCGGGTGAAGCGCTCGATTAGGCTAGTGAGTACCTGTTCTAGCATGGTTGGGTCGCTGACAACGGCTGGCATTGTTTCCGGTACAACGATGTCTAAGGTCATCTGGCGTTGGCTTGCCTGCTGCTGCCAGCGAGGAATGCTCTGTTGAAACACATCCACGACAGAGGTACGAATCAAAGACATTTGGGGCGAATGGGTGGCGGTCGTTTCCAGTTCCATCGCGCGAAAGATCAGCCCAAACCGATCAATCTGTTCGCTGCATTCGCGATCGATAATGCCCAGCCGCTTCAGCACATCAGGCGCTAAATCGAGGCGCTTGAGCAGCGATCGCGTTAAGGTGCGGATGGTGGTCAACGGGGTGCGAACTTCATGGGCGATCGCCTGCACCAATTCCACATCCAAATATTTCTCATCTAGTTCTGCTTGCACTGGGATCGTTTGATTGCCAAACGCTTTTGACCGAGCAGAATTCTGAGCAATTTTTCCTTTTTGACCCTCATTTGAGCCATTAAATCCCTTTATTTGATAAATTACTTCTGGCTGATCATCTTCCAACAAGTCGAACAATTCCAACATCAAGCGGCTGAACTGCATCACCGTTTTATAGTCTGGCGAAACGGGCGAAAACTGATGCACTAATTCATCCAGGCGATCGACCTGGTGAGAAGTCATCAACAAAATCCGAGGGCGAATTGCCTCCCAAGCTTGCTGCACGACTTCTGGCACAAACGAAAACAAAAAGGCTGGTTCCTGGGTCAAAGTTTCGCCTAAGACCATGACTAAACTGAACCAGGGAGTCATCACCAGACAAAACGGTTCTGCCGCTAGGGGATCGCCGGGTAGTAACGGCAACACGGGCAGCGGCTGGTCATTGGCAAGAGTTCCCGTTTCGGCTGGAAGCAACTGAAACGGCATCCAATTAGGCGAATCAAGCGAAGTGGCTGCTAGAGTGCGAGTCGCAAACTGCTTGACGATTTGAGGATGGTTGAAAACAGGGGTAGGACCCGATAGAATCATGCCAGAAATTGCCTGATCGTCATTCCCTTCCAACGTTTGGGCAACGGTTTGGGCGGCTGCGTATGCAGGAGTCTTGGGAACAGTAAGATGCTGCTGTAGAAGAATGTTGAGCGCCGCGATCGCCGCATACCATTCACGTTCTGCCCTAAGCTGCTGTAAAGCGACACGGCTACTGGACCGCTGAGATGATTCAGGCTTGACATCACTTGCTGATGCTGATGTGCCAATAGTCCAGGTTGGATCATTCAGCGCTATCACTTCACTTAAAGTTGGCAACAACCACTTTGGCACGCCCTTATCCTCTTTATCCGGTTTCAATTGCTGATTAGTAGGCTGCTTAAAGTTGTAAATTCCATCAAACTGATTTTTCTGAAGATTGAATAATTTGAATGGCGATCGCCTACTAATATGAAGTTAGCCGGAATTTCGGATCAGCGATAGTCGCCAAACCGTACCTTAAGGGTCGCAATTGCCGCTATCTATAGTTGGTAAATTGCAGAGGAGTTGGATAGTCTTCTTGTTTTAACCGCTGGATCACGTCTTGCAAATCATCTTTAGATTTTGCCGTAACCCTGACTGCATCGCCCTGAATGGATGCTTGAATTTTGCTAAACTCATCGCGAATTAGCTTAGAAATTTGTTTGGCGAGTTCTTGAGAAATTCCTTTTTTCAATTTCACTTCTTGCCGCACACGAGTACCACTGGCAGCTTCGACCTTACCATAGTCAAAAATCTTTAGAGATAGGTTGCGCTTAATCGCTTTCGTTTGAATCAAGCTGTTGACGGCATCTAAAGTGAAGTCGCTGTCGGTGTTGATGGTGATTGCTTCCTCACCCAGTTCTACAGTTGTTTTGGTGTCTTTTAGGTCATAGCGACTCTGAATCTCGCGGGTTGCTTGATCAAGCGCATTGACCAATTCTTGGCGATCGAACTCGCTGACAATATCGAAGGAATAGTTTGCAGCCATCGGTGAATGTTTAAGTGAATGTTTAAACTTAAGGTCTAATCCTGTTTTTTTAGCATAGTTAAGTGCCAATCGCGACATGCCTGTGAAAAATCAATCCGATAGACGCGATCGCTGGGTCAAACAAGCCATTAGATTTTTCGTTGCCATACTAATCGTATCAAAGGCTCACGCCCCATATCGCATCAAAGGCTCACGCTTTCCAGGGCTAAAGAGTTTCGGCAAAAAAATTCTCTACAGTCCGGAGCGAATCGAACTCAAGCTGATGTCACTATTGGCGATAAACAAAATCATACCGGGCTAGAGTAACCGCAAGATCATTTCCATGATGATGCAGTTGAAAGTTTTTGCAAAAAACATATGCGTGCTGCCGATAGATTAATCAAGCAACCTATTCAGTTTTTATTGCTGTACTTCTCACTACACATAGGGTTAGCACAATGCCAAACGATCTATTTCAGAATGTTCTATCAACCAGCAACAGTCTGTCCTCTCAAGCACCGATTTCAGACGAAATTTTCCCCAACTTGTTGGATGCTCGGCTGACAGATTTAGTGGGCGATCGCTTCTCGCCCAACTTCCAAGCCAGAAGCAGTTCTATGCTAGATCAAGCGATGATTACAGGATGGGCAAGTTCCTCAAACGATTTGACTGCTGCCGATGCGGACGATCTTCCCAGTTCTGCGATCGATCTCGACGTTCTGAAAGGGGTAATTATCCAAAGTGGTTCTGTGGGCAACACGGATACCTCCGACTTTTATCGCTTCAGCTTGACGAAACTCAGCACCTTCAACTTGGCATTAACCAACCTCACTGCCGATGCCGATGTGAAATTGTTTAAAGACCTAAACGACAACGGCGCTGTCGATATCGGCGAAGAAATTAAACGGTCGGATCTATCTGGAACCGCTGATGAATTTATGAATCTGGACAGTTTGGCGACAGGCACCTACTTTGTGCAGGTGCATCAGTTTTCAGGAAATACTGCATATTCGCTGCGTCTGTCCAATAGTGATGTGAGCGAGTTTCTCACAGGTGGGGTGACACTCGGATCTTTAAACTCGACGCAGACTGTGACCGGTTCATTCAGCAGCAAAGATACGACGGATCTTTATCGCTTCACGCTTGGCGCTAATGCTCCCTTGAATCTATCGCTAACTGGATTAAGCGCCGACGCAGATGTGCGAGTGATTCGAGATGCCAACAATAATGGCATTGTTGAGGCTGGCGAGGAAGTGGCGCGATCGCAGCGGGGAAGAGCGTTGGATGAGTCTATTAATCTGCGATCGCTGGCAGCAGGAACCTACTTCGCTCAGGTTTATCAGTTCAATGGCTATACCAGCTACACCCTGAACCTGTCGAACGCTGATCCCAGCAATCTGTTGCCTACCGAGGTCAATCTCGGTGCGCTGAGCGCAACTCAGACCGTTTTGGGGTCAATTTATAACAACGACACCGTAGATGTTTATCGCTTTAGTCTCGACACTGCCCGTGCCCTAACCCTCAATCTCTCTGGCTTAAATGCAGATTCTAATCTGCGGTTGATTCGCGATGCTAATAACAACGGGATCGTAGACGTTGGCGAGATGCTTGCCTCCTCTAACCAAAGCGGCACCTTATCAGAAACTTTGACTCAAAATTTGCAAGCAGGCGCTTACTTTGTCCAGGTCTACCAATATAGTGGCGAGACGAACTATATCCTCAACCTGACGACCGCAGCGATTTCTGCTCCAGTTGATGCTGGCAATACCCTGGCAACGGCTCGTGATATTGGTATCCTCAACAGTCTGCAAACCTTTAGCGACTATGTTGGCAGCGGAGATGCAAACGATTTCTACCGCTTTACGCTTAACGGCACAAACAACGTCAGCCTAAACCTATCGGGCTTGAGCGCGGACGCTGACTTGCAGTTAATCCGAGATGTGAATGGCAATGGCGCGATCGATGCTGGTGAAACCCTTGCCTATCCCTGGCAAAACGGCACATTGCCTGAAAGTTTGACGATCCGGCTGGCAGCAGGAAACTACTACATCCGGGTCTTTCCCTACAGCGGCAGCACCACTTACACCCTAACTGCCTCAGCCACTCCAATTACACTTCCCACCGGATATAACCTTAACTATGGCTATGGATTAGTCAATGCGGCGGCTGTCGTTGCTCAAGTCACTGAACAATCTCCCTATGCCAATGTGCCAAACTTGGGTGGCAATAGCTGGAATTTGGATCTAGTCAATGCTCCAGAGGTTTGGGCACAGGGCTTCACAGGGGAAGGAGTGGTGGTTGCAGTTGTTGATACTGGAGTGGATTACACTCACCCCGATCTGGATGCCAATATTTGGGTAAACAGCGGCGAAGTTGCTGGAAATGGGATTGACGATGACGGCAATGGCTATATCGACGATGTGCGCGGCTGGGACTTTGCGAACAATGACAATACCCCCCTGGATCTAAATGGTCATGGCACCCATGTAGCAGGCACGATCGCCGCTGAAAATAATGGTACTGGATCGATTGGTGTTGCTTACAATGCCAGAATCATGCCTGTCAGAGTGCTAGATGCTGACGGCGGCGGCACCTTGAGTAATGTGGCGGCAGGAATCCGCTATGCTGCGAACAATGGCGCAAGGGTGATTAACCTCAGCCTTGGTGGTGGTTACTCTGACGAGGTTGCATCTGCGGTGCAATATGCGGCAGAACGAGGAGCGATCGTGGTGATGGCATCCGGCAATGAGTTCAGTGCCAGCCCTGGGTTTCCGGCTAACCTGGCAACCCAATGGGGCATTGCAGTGGGAGCAGTCAACATCAACAGCCAGCTAGCCAATTTCTCAAATGATGCCGGATTGCTTGCTGTCAACTATGTGGTCGCACCGGGTGTGGATATCTACTCGACCCTACCCACTAATGGTTACGAAAACTCTAGCGGCACCTCAATGGCAACACCCCATGTGGCAGGCGTTGTCGCTCTAATGCTGAGTGGCAGACCTACTTTGACCACAGAGCAGGCGATCAGTGCGTTAACCAATACGGCGACCAGAACTGGCATTACAGTGTAGTTGACATTGTTAGACCACTGATTTTTCGGAGGGCGTTTCGCGAAACGCCCTTACAAAGTCATTTTCTAAGATTAGAAAAGTTTACGCTTCAATTTTCACCGAAAGAATTTTGTCATTTTGACGAATGGCATTGACGACATCCATATCAGTGGTTTTACCAAAAACGGTGTGTACTCCATCCAAATGCGACTGGGCTGAATGGCAAATGAAAAACTGACTGCCACCCGTATCTTTGCCAGCGTGTGCCATGGAAAGTGAACCTGCTTCGTGCAAATTGGGGTTAATTTCGCACTTGATTTTGTAGCCCGGTCCACCTGTTCCTGGTGCGCCTGTTGCACCGGGGCGAGTGTTGGGGCAGCCTCCTTGTACCATAAAATTGGAGAGAACCCGATGGAAGGCTAGCCCATCATAAAAGCCACTGTTGGCGAGTTCTACAAAGTTTTTGATCGTGTTAGGGGCATCTTGGTCAAATAGTTCTAGATGAATGGTGCCCTTATCGGTTTCCATGGTGGCGCGGGTCATAACTGTCTCCTAAGGACACGAATCGAAACATTATGATCCTACAGTGTTAGGGCGATCGCTTCGCCTATCAGATCCCCTATTGGCAATTTCAAACAACATCTATTGAGGATGACAATGATCGCGATCGCGCAATGGCAAAAAACATGGCAGCAACTTGGTGTTGATGGCAGCGCAGAACTTTATGCGTTGATTGGCACCAGTATGTCCAACGCGATCGCAAATATCACACGCAGCTAACCTAAGCGCTAAACCCCGAACTACTTGAACGCAACATCTCAAATATAATTTCAACTAGGATTTAACTGATCCATTGCCCAAGTGGTGTAGCTACCAATTGGACTCCAAAGGAGGTAGGGCATTAGCAGCACCGCCGCTGTATGAGAAATGGGATATACCAAAAATATCAAAATCAAGCCTAAAACAAGCCCAATTATCCCAACAATCGTGCCAGCCTTAAGGCTCTGGAGGTGAAACGTAACAGGCGAGTAAGCGATAATGGCAAGCTCTACTACCAAATAAAACGCCATTAGCCACCACGTTTGAGTAGTGCCAGGGTTTGCTTCCCACACGAGATAAGCTGACCAAGCACCACAGATTAAAATAACCGTCCAAATGACGGGGATCAGCGGCTCAAAAACTAGCCATTTTGGTCGCCGCAATCGGCTAAACCATTTAATATCTTTAGGCTTGAGGAGAGCGCTCAAAAAAGAAACCGCGATCGCCACTGCCCCAATTACCATCCACGATCTGATCATGCTCAATCCTCGCAAGCTCACATGCTGGCAAGAATGCCAGTGATTTAAAATATTGTGGCAAGCGATCGCCCTTTTGCAATCAATCGTTGGTTACATTCCACTCGCTGATACCGTCAAGGCGAAAGAATTTAGAGTTATGTGGATAGCGCTCAATCATCATTATTTTTATGGAGAGGTGAAGCTGTTACTAGAAACATCGGAGATATTCATTGGGGAGCATGTCACTTTTGCGCCCTCACCCTAAATCCCTGCCCACTCTACTGAAAATCGCTGTATCTTCAGCAAAAAAAAACAAAGGAGATAGGACTTACGCACTCGCCCCCTAAATCCCCCAATTCTGGGGGACTTTGATCTCTAGCTCCCCCAGAATTGGGGGTTGGGGGGCAAATTTCGGTTGATTTGCGTAAGTCCTGGGAGAATCAATATTCGCTAAAAATGCTGCAAAAATTTCAGCACTAACAACCCCAGCAGAATATCTTCTGAAACATTTCTAAAAGCTTCCTGATCAAGTATGCTGAGTCCACAACTTGGTTCTGACGGGGAGCAGCCGTCGGAGGTAACAGGGAAAGTGTAGTGAAACTCTACCGCTGTCCCGCAACTGTGAAGGAAATTAGCAACTTGATAGGACGTATGCTCCTTACCATTTTTGATTTTGCATTTTCCAAGTCAGAACGCCTGCCCAATTACACAACATCGTCTCATTTACGAGGTACAAAATGACGACTCAATCTTATGGTTCAGTTCAACAAAAAATCGCCCGACAGACTTTATCAGTGCCCGTGCAGTCAGCACTCTACATCTCACTTTTAGCATTAACGCTCTGGACTGTTTACTTCACGACCTATCCAGCGATTCACGACAAAGTGCATTCCCTGCGTCATCACACTGCGCTGGTGAGTTGTCATTAGGGCTTGAGTTCAACTCATTTATGTCGTGATTGTAGGATAAACCGATGTCAAAATTTAAGCGTTCAGCGCTGATCAGTGCGATTTGTTTGATAGGAGTTGTTTTTTTCAGTTGGATTGGGTTTTCCCAAACTCCCCAATCGTCTATAAGACTGACAACCAGCCCCGTTCAGAACGAGATTAGACCCTTTGAAGCTGAGGCAACTAGCCGACAGACTCCCGTGCAGTTGACGCTGCAAGCAGTAGGCGAGTCAGGGCAGCCTCTAGAGAACGCCAAGATGCACCTGCAAATTCTGACTCCCCCCAAAAACCCTTGGTTTATGACGGATTTTCCAATCTCCGAAGGCACAACGTTGTTGGATCTAGAGACTCTAGCGCCCAAGGGTGAGTTGCAAATCCAACAAATGCTGCCCATTCGGGGAAATTACCAATTGTTGGTAGATGCGGCACCGATCGCCCCCAATGCCTTTGCACCCATTCAGCAAACCCTAACTCTATCGGTTCCAGAGGATTGGGTTAAATACCGTAACTTTGGCATTCTGGCAGCAATTCTGCTGGCAGCAGGTCTGGGCGGTGGTTGGGTCATTGGCAGTGGGCAGTCGGTTCAGCCAGGGGAAATTGCACCGCAACGGGTGCGATTACTGCTGAGTGGCGTTACTGTGGTGGCGATCGCGGCACTCCTGTATATCAATGTCAGTGCTGAGCTTGGGCAAGCTCACATGTCGATGGCAATGTCCCATATGACAGAAGACGCGCCGAAATCTGACAAGCCATCCAAGCTGCAATCTCAAGGGTTAGAGTTACAACTTTCGGGTGATTCAAGTGCCACTGTAGGTCAGCTTGCCAAACTGCAAGTCAATGTGATCGACACCAAAACGAAGCAACCTGTAACGGATGTGGCTTTACGGATAAAAACCGCAGATTTAGAAGGTGGTTGGGTTCTATTTGCCTACCAAGGCTTGCCAGATAGCGCCGGAAAAATCGCATGGCAGCAGCAGTTTTTTGATGGTGCGCCTCATAATGTTGAGGTCGAAGTCATTCCTCAATCAGTCTCTACAAGACAGTTCCAGCCATTTCAAGTCGCACAGAATATTCCTGTAGAGGGCATTGCTCCACCGCTGTTTGTGCGGTTAATTTCGCTAGCTTACATGACGGGAATCGTCGGCATTGGTTTGCTGCTGGGGCTATGGCTACAACAGCGGCGGATTCAGCAATCAAAACCCACTTACTTAACTGAGTAGTTTTTCTGAGTCTTGTTCGCCTTTAATTGGTTTGTCTAGCGACAGAATAAGCTGATTACCTAGAAAATTCATGTCGGATACCATTGAGATATCCTCGTTCACCCCATCTTGAATGTAGATCATCTTTGCGCTGCTGCCACATCGAAAAACGTAGCATGCTGCACATGATTAAGCAGCACCTCCCAAGTTTGAGCGATCGCTTTTCGGCTTCACAGTTTGAGGAGATCGCTTGATTGTTGAGTAGTAAAGCGATCGCCCTAGTTTCCCTTAACCTAAACGCTATTACAGTGTCTAGCTATGATATAATCGATAATCTGTGATTGTGTGCGGCGCTTACACGCACCGCCGGGAATTGACCAGACTATTTACCTAGAAACCTAAAACCAGCATGATCAAATTGCGCTTAAAGCGGTTCGGAAAAAAGAGGGAGGCTAGCTTTCGGATCGTGGCGATGAATAGCGCCGATCGCCGCGATGGCAGACCTTTAGAAGAACTAGGCTTCTATAATCCTAGAACGGATGAAGTCAGGTTGGATATGCCTGGTATTATCAAGCGGTTGCAACAAGGCGCACAGCCAACAGACACAGTGCGTGATATTTTGCGAAGAGCTAACGTGTTTGATCAACTCAAACCTGAAATCTAAAGCTTAAACTTCATGCCTGAACCCGTTGCAGTTAATTCTTCCGAGACACTGCCTCCAGATTATGAGGGGCTGGTTCGATTTTTAGTTCAGCCTTTTTTGGAATCGCCTGATGCTTTGCGGTTGGATTGTGAAACATCTCCAAACAAAACAAAAGTTTGGATTCGGTTGGCGTTTGAAGGGGTTGATAAAGGGCGTGTGTTTGGTCGGGGTGGGCGGAATATTCAGGCAGTTCGTACCGTACTCTCTGCGATCGCTGATTTAGCGGGTCAGTCTATTCACTTGGATGTTTACGGCAGTCCATCTTCTGAGGCGGTTGATGAGCCTGAGCGAGAAGCAGGACCTAGTGCCCCTCGTCGGATTGTGCCCAGCCCCAAACGGATTTTAACCCGCAACGAAGATGTGCAGGTTGATGAATGAACGTGTTAAGATGCGCCATTATCCTTTAGAGTAGCTAACCAGACTGCATGGTAGAGGCATTAAAGATTGAGTTGCCCACCGCTGTAAGCGCGATCGCCTTAGCAGGCAATCGAGAGGAAAACTTAAAGCTGATTGCTCGTCAAACGGGGGCAAAGCTAGTTCTACGAGGGCAAGAGCTTCTAATCTCTGGTACAGATGAGCAAGTTTTACTAAGCCAGCGCTTGATTCAGTTATTAGAGCGGTATTGGGGACAGGAAAAACCTATTTCTAGTGCCGATATTTTAACCGCGCAACAGGCGATCGAAACTCAGCAGCAAGATGAACTGCAAGATCTGCAAAAAGACGTGCTTGCACGCACTCGTCGGGGCTATGACATTCGTGCCAAAACCTTCCGCCAGCGGCAATATATCCAAGCTGTTCGCAGTCATGACCTGACTTTTTGCATCGGTCCTGCGGGCACAGGAAAAACATTTCTGGCGGCTGTTCTGGGCGTTCAAGCCTTGCTAAACAATGAATTTGAACGCTTAATTTTGACCCGTCCCGCTGTGGAAGCTGGGGAAAAGCTGGGGTTCCTTCCCGGAGACTTGCAGCAAAAAATCGATCCGTATCTGCGCCCTCTTTACGACGCGCTGTATGAATTCATCGATCCTGAAAAAATTCCTGGCTTAATGGAGCGGGGGGTGATTGAAGTGGCTCCGATCGCCTACATGCGGGGACGAACTCTGAATAATGCCTTTGTGATTTTGGATGAAGCCCAAAACACCACGCCCGCCCAAATGAAGATGATTGTGACTCGGCTAGGGTTTCGCTCTCGGATGGTGGTGACGGGTGACGTGACCCAAACCGATTTGCCGCAGAATCAAGCATCGGGTCTGGCAATCGCCCAAAAAGTGCTACACTCCGTCGAAGGAATCGCCTTTTGCAACCTCACCAAAGCAGATGTGGTGCGCCATCCAATAGTGCAGCGGATTGTGGCAGCCTATGAACAGCATGAAATGCTCTAGATTTTTTGGGCGATCGCTGGCTGGATAACCCTAAATTTTTTCCTAAATAAATAGAGTTAGGACTGTAGAGTTCGCTTTGTGTCAAATTCTGCTGAACATATTGCAATATTGTTGAGTTGACTGTTGTGTCGCTCAATCGGGCTGAGTCAGTCCAAAGAGGATTTAGTTGATCGTCTGGTTTCGCCAAGTTTTTTCACGGTGGTGCAAATTTTTGCCGCTAAGCACTTCTACAGAATTAGGAGTGCTAATACTGACTGGAATGAGCGTCACCGGCTTAGTGCTAGGAACTCGGCAGTTAGGTCAATTAGAATCCTTAGAGTTAGCAGTTTATGACGCAATGGTGCGGGTGCGATCAGAGACTGATGTCGATTCTAGGCTGCTGATTGTTGCCATTACAGAAGCCGATATTCGGACTCAGAAGCGTTGGCCATTTCCTGATAGCGTTTATGCGGCGGCGCTTAGCCAACTTCAACAGCATCAACCACGAGTAATTGGGTTGGATATTTTACGCGATATTCCCGCTGAGCCAGGACATGATGCCCTAATGAAGGAACTGCGGCGTTCTAATGTGATTGCCATTCAATCTTTAGGAAACACCCCAGAAGAAGCGATTCCTGCCCCGCCCAAACTACCCTCTGACCGGGTTGGGTTCAGCGATCTGATTACTGACACCGATGGCGTTATCAGGCGAAATCTGATGTTTGCATCGGATGACGCAGCACAGTATGCATCCTTTTCCACTCGGTTAGCAATGCAATACTTGAATCATTCCGGCGATCGCTTGCCCAATGGAGACTTTGTATTGGGCAAGGCTGTTTTTTCGCTATTAAGGTCTAATTCGGGTGGCTATCAACGGATTGATGCAGCAGGAGAACAAATTTTACTGGACTATCGATCGGCTCGATATCCTTCGGAAGTCGTCACTTTGAGTCAGGTTTTGCAAAACCAGGTCAATCCTGCTCTGATTAAAGATCGCGTTGTCTTGATTGGAACTACGGCTCCTAGCGCCAAAGATTTGTTTTTCACTCCTTTTAGTCCTGCCAAAACGGCAAATCCTAAAATGCCGGGAGTGGTGATTCATGCTCAAATGGTCAGCCAAACGCTAACGGCTGCACTAGAAGGGCGATCGCTGTTTTGGTTTTGGTCTGAGCCAATGGAAGTGCTGTGGATTGTAAGCTGGGCGATCGCCGGGGGATTGCTTGCCAGATGGTCGCAGCGTCCATTTGTGCTGGCATTGGCAGGAACCGGGCTGCTGTTGCTATTGATGGGTGCAGGCTATAGCCTATTTTTGCATCAAGCATGGGTTCCCATTGCGGCTCCGGCAATCGCCGCGATCGCGGTCGGCAGCTTTACCATTACTTGCCAAATACAATACGCCCGTCAGCAGCAGCAAATTGTGATGAAGCTATTGGGACAGCAGACTTCACCTGAAATTGCTTCGGCTTTATGGAATTCTCGCGATCGCCTACTCCAGTCAGGCAGGTTAGTGGGGCAAACTCTAACGGTCACCATTTTGTTTATCGACATTCGCAACTTCAGCGGCATTTCCGAACAACATCCACCCGAAGTAATGATGGGCTGGCTAAATGAATATATGTGTAGCATGACTCAAGCCGTTCATCAACATCACGGCATTATCAACAAATTTATGGGTGATGGACTAATGGCGGTATTCGGTGTGCCAGTGCCGCGTTTAACAATCGCTGAAATTGCCGAAGATGCGCGGCAAACAGTTGCTTGTGCGGTTGAAATGGGCGATCGCCTACAAACGCTGAATCAGGATTGGCAGCAAAGAGGATTACCTGTCGTGGAAATGCGGGCTGGAATCTTTACCGGAGATGTGATGGCAGGCAGCTTGGGCGGAAAAAATCGCTTGGAATATGCGGTGATTGGGGATAGTGTCAACATTGCTGCTCGTCTAGAAGCTTGGCAAAAAGATAAGCAAACTAATCAGTGTCGAATTTTAATTGCTCGTGAAACACTTGACCATCTGCAAGAGCAGTTTTATGTGGAACCGTGGGGACATCTTCAACTGCGCGGCAGGCAAAGCCTAGTTGAGGTTTTTCAGGTTTTGGGCTATGCCGATTCGTCTAATCAACTTAGTGAACTTGATCAACCACAACCACAGCTTTATCGCGATCGCTTGATTACGGAAGATCCTAATTAAAGGTGCTAAGTGTCAGGTGCCAGTCAACCTAGTCTAAACCCAGCCATGCTAGTAAACCTTGACCACTGGCATACTCGATCGCCAGCATTAGAGCAAAACCAATCATGGCAGCACGACCATTTAGGCGTTCAGCATACTCATTAAAACCAAACTTAGGTTCGCCAGCTTTAGGCGTTATCGAGGGTTGTCGCGTCATATCAGTGAACCTTGTTATTAATTGGAAAAAACCGTGAAATAAAAAAGTGCAAAAAAGAACAGAATCGCGTCGTTACATTTCTTTACTGCAAAACCATTGTAAGAAGAAAACAGATGTCGTCAAGGCTACGCATAAGATTAGATCTGTCTTTTGCTAGACGTTTTTATTCCTTTCTTTTGAAAATATAAGTGAGAGAGCATAGGTTTTTAGATCAAAGTTGCTACAGCAAAAGCTGATCGATGGAAATTAGGTAATCGTTTCATATCTTATTGAGTAGACACCAGGTATTTTAGGAAAAACCTTTTGTTAAGCTACGGCAATCACCCCTCTTTTGATACCGTTCTCCCCTCCAAAGCCAATCAGAAAGGCTGTAGATTAGTAGATGAGAAGTTTATAACTCTTAACAAAGGACAGATGAACTTTTAACCTAGCGCGTCAGCTTAGCCAATCTATAGAGGTTGCCTAGAATGTTTGTATGGTGGATATTACAGAGACGCTGAGATAAATAGTTCCTAATCTTCTCTAACATCATTTCACGTTGAATAAAGTTTAGTAGATGTCAGTTATGTACAAGAAGCTCATTTCATATCTCAAACCGTTGTTGAAGCCACTTCTTCTCTTGGTCTTGGTGCTGGGTTTATCGCTAGGGCAGGCAAATGATGCTTTTGCAGCTTCACGGGGCGGCGGACGAATTGGTGGCGGATCGTTCCGTTCGCGTGCGCCAATGCCTAGCCGGGGATACAGTTCTCCTCGAAGCTACGCGCCTCCGATAGGCGGCGGTGGCTACTATCCGGGCGGTGGTTTCGGATTTCCTTTTATTGCGCCTACCTTCTTTATTGGTGGCGGTGGTAGCCTGGTAACGATTCTGGTTTTCTTTGCGATCGCCAGTTTCCTCGTTCAAACATTTCGCCGCAGTCAAGGAGAGGGTTCGGATTACGACGCTGTTTCAAACCCAACGGTCAGCGTGGCTCGGCTCCAAGTTGGCTTGTTGGCAAACGCTCGTGAACTTCAGGCTGATCTAGACAAACTAGCAGCTAGTGCTAGCACAGGGTCAACCGAAGGGCTTGCTCAGGTTCTGCAAGAGACTACCTTAGCGTTGCTTCGCCATCCAGAATACTGGACTCACGCCAATTCCACGGTGCAGCAGTCGCGTCTGGCAAGCGCAGAAGCGGAGTTTAATCGGCTTGCCTTAAGCGAACGCAGCAAGTTTAGCCGTGAGACTCTTTCAAACGTCAACAACCAGCTTCAACAAGCGCCCCTTGACGCACTCTTGGCTGGTAGTGATGCTGGATCTTTGGCAACTCAAGAGTTGAAAGATCCTGGCGAATTTATCGTGGTGACATTGGTGGTCGGCGCTCAGGGTAGCCTGAAATTGCCGGCTGTCAACAATCCCGAAGATTTGCGTCAGGCTTTGACCATTTTGGGCGGAGTTGCCAGCGATCGCCTGCTAGCTTTGGAAGTTCTTTGGACTCCTCAAGCAGAAGGAGATGTTTTAACCCGTGATGATTTACTGGTTGAATATCCATCTCTGAAGCTGGTTTAATCGTCCAAGCTAATTAAGGATTTTGAGAAGGAGGCGTAACTGCCTCCTTTTTGCTTTGGGATGATTCTTGTTGGGCGATCGCCTGTTTGACTAACCCTGCCAGCTTCTCTTTCCAAAATCGAATATTGGGATAGTGTTCGACTTGGCTTAAAACCTGATCCCATTTGCCATCCCTTAAAGCTGTTTGAGCGCTGTAGTAGCCTGACTCTGCCCGATTCCAATCCGTTTGCCACTGCGATACGGCACCTATCGCAACTGGATAAACAGAACTGTCAGAAGACACCGTTTTGGCTAAAGCAATTGCCCCGTTTATGTTGCCAGCTTGATATTGCTGAGTGGCGATCGCCATTAAATGAGTCCCAGCATCCGACGGTGATTGAGCCGCTATTCCCGTAAGAGATCCGTTTTGCGGAATCGCAGCGCCACTCGTTAAGCCGCAGCTAGTCACCGTTAGCTCTTTGTAAACCCATCCTTGAAGCGGACTGCTAATCTTCAGCCAGCCTTCATTTTCATCGGTCACGATTAACGACACTCCGTTCGGCAACCGACCCAGCATATTGTCAGCCGCAACAACTGGGCTAGAGCGCACGTTCATCGGTGGTTTGGGATCGGCAATAATCGTTTGGCATCCTAGCTGAGATGCTGGAGGAGAGGGTTGTTGCAGGCGAATAGATGCTTTGACCCCAACCGCGATCGCGATCGGCAGTGTAAAGCTAGCCACAAGCCACAGCCATGATGGTGAAAGCCATTTCATTCTTTCTCTCAACTCCTACACCCAGCGCACCTGATGTGAATATCAAAATTCTACTGACATTTTTACGAATAACCAACTTATTCAAACAAATTACAGAACTGCAAAAATTCAGCTACGGGCAAAGCCTTGATCAAGCCATGAACTTGGAATAGTTTAGGGTTTACGGAGGTTTGCAGGAGCGCCAACGGGAGATATTTGGGCGATCGCCCGCAAATTTTGGCTGCGTAACAAGTCAATCAAGCTGAGGTTGCGCCCTTCGATTTGGGCGACCGCTTCGATCGAAGAGAGTAATGCCTGCGCGGCTTCTGGTTCGGTATAGCCGCGTCGTTGTGCCACCTGAATTGCAGTGTCATCGGCATCCAGTTCTTTTTGGGTGCTGCGGTTTTCGCGCCAAATCTGTGTGCCTGCGATCGCGCTCAACGCACCTGCCGCGATCATACCCACCGCATCTGCCTGCACCGTCTGCACCGCAACGCCCACTACTCCCGCCAAGACTGCTGCCTGATACCAATTGGGGCGAAACCACTTGATGCTAGTCATCCAGCTCACGGTACGCAGCATCAGCAGGTCGCATTCAGGACGAGATAGCTGGCTGAGCATATCAAAATTCACCCAAATCGGGCGAGCAGTCATCCACGGCATCGGAAATGGATGATCGATCACATGCCGTTGCTCTGGCTTGCTGACTAGCTTAGTCATCATCCGACCCGAAGCGGGCAACAAATCCATTAAGCGATAAATCTCTGAGTCTGAGTACATGGCGGAGGCTTTGAGTGTTGTGTGCGAGGTAAAAGACTTAAGCAAAATCTATCATCTAAAACCCGACACCCAACACCTATTTTTCTAAAGTGGCTCAAGACTATTTGCCAAAGCAGAAACAGCACCCGGCACCCGGTCGGCTCCAGCTTGAGTCGCGGCAATTAGCAACAGTAAAATATGTTTGGATGACGGACGCGCTAAAATCACGCCGCTCATGGGCTGGGTGTTTCCGCCTAGAGTCAAGGTGCCTGACCAATTCATCACCGCGCCGCCGCCCTCTTCAAGTTGGGCAGGAGCAGGCTGAAACCCCTCGCCACGCTGGAATGCCGCGATCGCGATTTTGGCAAGGCTTTCACTGTTGTCGTAACCAGCATTCAGTCCAATGGGATTGCCCAAGGGTTGGGCTTGAGGCACCACGACATACGCCAAGTTACTATCCAATGACTCGACTAGCACGGAGCCTGCCAGCGGACTCACTTTGTAATCTTGCAAAATGCCAACCCGGTAGCGCCCACTTGGATCTTGATAGATGCTGCCCATCGGTAAGGGCGGCGCGGTCGATGCGGGGGGAGCGAATGAGGCAGCGCCGGATGGATTGACTGGAATAGCAGGCAGACTGGGAGGTGAAACCGGGGCGGCGGGTGGAGCAACAGGAGTGGCTGGGGAAGATGTTGGAGATGGGTTGGCGGTTTGAGCGATCGCGGCATCAGGCACCTGCAAAATGCTTGCAGACGGCTGGCGTGGATGATAGCCACTAAATATCAGGGCGATCGCGCTGATCATACCTAAACTCACTAACCAAAGTCGTTTTCGATTCATATCTGTCGTTCCTGTCTCGTTTCAAATCCCCGAATGGTTCAAGCGGCTATCTTCCTGCTATTTTCCTAAGATTGCTGGGTTTCCGGTATCGTATAGCCCCGCAATACAACCAATCATCAGCGTTGCCAGAGTCGCCGCCCAGAGAGCCTTCCAGCCGAGTTCGGTAATATCTCGGCGGCGCGACGGCACTAAACTAACTAAGCCGCCCACAAAAATGCCAACCGATGGCAGATGGGCAAATCCACACAGGGCATAGCTAACAACCAGCAAAGCGCGTGGACTCAAAACCCCCTGATTTGCCAACACTGCAAGCTGCTGATAGGAAGGCACTTCAGTCAGAATCAGCCGTTGCCCAATCAAAACGGAAGACTGCCACAGTTCTTGCCATTGCAGAGAAACTCCGGTCAGAAAAGTCAGCGGCAAGAACAGTGCGCCCAAAATATTTTGCAGAGTGACAATCTGAAACACGCGACCAATCCCGCGAATGAACGGTTGAGAACTGGTTCCCAGAGATGCCAGATTGGCGAAAAATAGGTTGACCAATGCCACCAATCCTAGAACGGCGATCAGTAAAGCCGCGATCGCTGCTGCCAACTTCACCCCATCCATAGCACCAAATACCACACTTTCCATCAAATTCAGTCGGGTAGGCTGATCGTAATCCCGCTGCTGTAGATCGATCTCGTCATTACCCAACGCCTCACTGTTGCCAATGGACTCAAATTCTGTCTCTGTTGAGGCTCCTTCCTCCACTGCCGCCTCTACTTCAGTCTGCGATCGCTCTTGCAAGGATTTTCTCATCGTGTCTGGCACTTCCGTTTCCGGCACCACAATTTTAGAAATGACGAAACAGGCAGGAATTGCCATAATCGAGGCTGAAATCAAATGTCCGGTGATATTGGGGAACACGGGCTGCAAGAAGCCCACATACAGCGCTAAAACCGTGGAAGCAATGCTGCCAAAACAGGAGGTCAAAATTGCACAGAGTTCACTGCGGGTCATGCGCTCTAGATAGGGACGCACCAAAATAGTCGCTTCAATCCCCACAAAAATATTGCTAGCACCGCTGAGGGCTTCGGCACCGCTGAGGTTCATGGTGCGGCGAAAAATCCGGGCAAACCCATTTACCAACGGCTGAATCAAGCCCAGGGTGTACAGCAGCGCCATCAGCGCCGAAAAGAAAATGACGCTAGGCAACGCCCGAAAGGCGAAGATATACCCCAAGCTGATGAAATCGCCGCTGGAGCCGTTGGACAGGAGGCGATCGCCCGGAACCGGCACATAGGGTGGCGTAACGGCACGGGCAATCCACCGACCCGACAGCAAAGGACTTGCCGGAGCGATCGTTGGGTCAGGCACCAATAGCGACCCAAAGATAAAGCGTGAGCCTGCTTCCGTCGCTTGCAGAATAGAATTTACGCCATCGCTCAGCAGTTCCAGTAAACTACGTGTGGCGGGAATCTGAAAGACCAGCAGCCCTAAAATGAGTTGCAGCCCAATTCCCCAAAAAATGGTTCGCCAGGGAACGATGCCACGGTTCTCTGAGGTGAGCCATGCAATGCCGCAGAGCGCAAAAATGCCAATAAACGATAAAAAATTTAGCCCAGACATGAGGATTTTGGGTAAACAAACTGCCTGAAATCAGCGTAGGTAATAAAGTCTGCCTGAGAATGCAGCCAAGTGAGATAGCGTTCTAAACGCAGAAGCATCGGTTTTCCAGAGTGGCGCTTCACGTAGCTCGGTAGCCCATAGGCTGAAAGGTCAGTGAACTCCCAAGGGTGAAAGTATAAGCTCAAATAGCGATCGCATCTCAGCGTTAGTAAGCTGGCAAGTTGATAGAGCGGCAGCGGCAGATTTTTGAAGCTCAACCAAAACAGCGGAAAGCGAATCAGCGGGGTGACAGACACAGGAATATGCAAAAGCTGCTGCGAATAATGGGCAGTGCGTTGAGTGAAGAAGTTATTATATCGTCCCGGAAGATAAGTCGGATTCATGGATGAATTATAGGCATATCCGGCGCTTTCAATCGCACAATCATTCACTTTTTGTAGACGCGCCATGCGAAACCCGGTGATGGGCGCTTGCGTGATTTGTTCAAGTGTGTGCTTGGATGCGGCTAAATCGGCTGGCTCAAATGACGAGTGATAAAAGCCGTGGGAAGCGATTTCGTGGGTTTGGGCGATCGCTCGAATCAACGGCTGATGGTGCAGCGCGAAGTAAGCAGTTGTAAAAAAAGTGGCTCGAATATTCAGTCGCTCCAACAGTTGCAAAATCGGCTCCAAGCCCTTCAGCGACACCCGAAATTTTTCTCGCTCATTCAGAATTTGACCATATTCTTCGGGAATATCAAACTCTTCCACATCAAAACTGAGCAGAACCACTTTATTCATAGCGTCCTGTCCAATCATTCCAGCGAATTTTGAATAGATCACGCAGCATTTTGATAGAATCCGCCAACAGATCCACTTTGGATATTTTGGTCGCATGGCTATTGGAAACATAAGCCGGAATTTCGGCGATCGAGTAGCCCAGTTTCTTCGCCAAATAAATTAGCTCCACATCAAAAGAAAAGCCGATCAATTCTTGCCGATCAAATATTTCTTTGGCTGCCTTGCCTTTAAAGCCCTTTAATCCTGCTTGCATATCCACATAGGGCAAGTTCAAAATTTGTTTGGACAAGCTATTGAAAACTTTTCCGGCAATTTTTCTAGAAAGCCTGAGTCCTTGGTTGCCTTCGGGCACTAGACTCCGGCAGCCGATCACCACATCGTACTGTGCTAATTTTGCCGTGAGCCAGTCCAAATGATCCAAAGAATAGGCGAGATCTCCGTCTAAAAAGCAAACGTAGTCGGTATTCGCTAAATAGATCCCCATTTTTACGGCATGTCCTTTGCCGCCGCGATCGCAATAGGACAGCAGTTGAATTTGCTCAGTCTGTGAATCGGCAATGCGCTGCTCTAAAATTTGCTGGGTGCGATCGCTGGAGCCATCATTCACAAAAATAAACTGAAAGTTAGGATGGCTTTGACAGTATGCCATCACCGCATCAAATGTGCTGCCAATGCAGGCTTGCTCATTGTAAACAGGCATGATGATAGCCGCACGATCAAGCTGCTGAGGGGCGATCGCTACACTATGGGGAACGCCTTCAGCCAACTCCACGGTCGCGGCTGGCTCACCCGCAAACGCCAACACTACTTCTCGCCTTTGGCTAGGTGAGTCGCGATCGCGGCGCACCTGCCCCCACTTCAACCTAGAGCTTAATGACTTTCTAGGGAACCGACCCATGCTTGCTCTCCTCAACACCACACACACTAGGCATCAAACACAACCTCTACCATACAAGACAGTCGCAAACTGAACTATCGCATGGAAAGATTTAGACTTGCGACTCACTTATTCCCATCTAAAGGAGATATGCAATTCGCGTTTATTCTCATCTAAGGAGTTGCTCAACCGAGTAAATTTGACTCTGCGTTTACTGTTTTGTTCGCCTTTTAAGCGTTGTTTTTTCTAAAGACGCTAGTAAATCTTGCCGTAAAGGTGCCCAAGCGGTTAAGCTCTCTGGTTGAGAGGGAACACCCTTTTGCAAAAGCACTACTCCATCTTGCAGTTGTACCAGTCCATAGGCTTTCTGGGCAAGGATTTCATCCATTCTGGCAATAATCAGGCTCAAACGCTGGTGATCCCCCTTAAACAGGGGTTGATACTGATCCAACCGCCAAAGATCCGCCACGGCATACTCCATCATCTGCACTTGTCCTTGCTCATCTTTTAGCTGGAGGTTGGGGAATCGACTAATTTCGCGCCGGGTGGAAAGGGGTGGAATTAGGTAGGTGGTCGCCGCAACGCTAGCATCAGCAGGAATCACCCGAATCATGTCGCGTAGCACTTGGCTATGTTCCCACTGGCGCGGCAGAGTAATGTACAGCCAAGGATTGAAGGATTCAGGCAGCAAAAAGTAGAATGCCTGATTCGGGTTAGAAAGGGTCACCAAAAGAATCGATAGGGCAATGCAAGCTATCCAAAAGCGACGGAAGGTAGAAGTTAACTGACGGGTGCGGTAGGTGAAGCCGAGGGTTTGCCACAGCGATCGCTTGCCCATTGGTTCAACCATAGGACGCTGAGACGGCGTTGCCCACCATAAAATTGCCCCATAAAAAATCCCAGGAACGATCGCAACTGAATATCGGATAGTAATGACCAGAGCAGACGTTCCTGACTGCATTAACAACGTCAATAGGGGAACCCCCGCAATGATCCAGCTTGCAGGAGCCACGGCAGGCACAAACGCTAACGGTAGCCATTGACCGAGGAGATACATGACTCTGCGATCGAACGGAGTCAGCAGACTTTTCAACACTTTTACCGGATGGGTCAACATGCCCCATAGCACTTGCAGCGTCGTAGGCGACTCGATCCCTGGCACATACTGCCCAAAGCGTCCAGCCATATATGGCGGTGGAGTATCGCTTGAGAACTGAAGTGAAACCACGCTGGTGATCACTGCCACATAGGCAAAACTAACTCCGCAAAGCGTTACTCCGACCCAGGGATGGCGACGGCTCAACACCAAATACAATCCAATCCCAAATAAAATAATTCCGGTATCTTCCCGAATGCCCAAAGTGAAAGCAACCATTAGCCAAAATACCCACCAGCGCTGCTTTTCCATTGCCAGCAAGGCGCTAAACACAAACAGCGGAATCTGGCAGTGTTCATAGAAATTGGCAAAGGTGGGACCAATCACCGCATATGCCCCAAAATAACCCGCTGTAATCAGCAACGATAGAGTCGGCTCCAAATAGTGCCGCGCTAGGGCATATAGCACCATTCCACCTGCCGCCATTAAGCCAATTTGCAAGACGATTAGAGTGACGGGGAAAGGAAAAATCGCATAGATCGGCAGCCAAAGTAGAAAATTGGGGACAAAGTGTTGTCCTAAATGATTGAAGTTAACGGGCGGAATTTCGTTGTGAAACACGCCTGCCGCTGAATGTTCGCCTGTTAGTGAGCTTTGAAACCATCGCCCGTGCAGGTTGTTCCAAAAAATTTGATTGAATAGCCCGTGGTCATAGGACGCATAAAAGGTGTAATACCGATGGAGCGAAAAAATTAGCAGGAAGCTGCAAAAAGCGGCTGTTAAAATCAGCAGCCATTTGATCTCTGCTTGATGATTCTGGTTTGATTCGTTCCGGTCAGAGAGCGATTTTTTGAGGGATATTAGATGCGCCATAATCGGGTGACTGCTTTCTCGTCGCGGTATGAGGGATTTAACGGAGTTGGGCGATCGCGCCATCAATTGGGTTTCGGCGTGGGCACATAAGTAGGACGGAGTGCCTTCCAATGGGCTAAAGCTTCTGGCTGCGAGGGTCTGCCGCGCTGCATCAACACAATGCCGTCTTCAAATGCTTGAATGCCGTATTGATTTTGCTTCAGTAAATCGTCAATTTTGGCTGGCAAAATTTCCATGTAGCCACGCTCTTGCCCAAAAGCAGGCTGGTATTGCTGCAATTGCCAAAAATCCGCCACAATATATTCCACGTTTTCCACTTGATTCTGGTCATTGCGAAACTGCAAAAAGGGCATTCGCAGCGCGGCTCGACGACCTGATAGCGGTGGCACCAGATAGGTTGTTGCCGAAACGCTGGCATCGGGGGGCACTTGTCGAAGCAGCGATCGCGCTTCCGCAACATGGCTCCACTGGCGAAACAGGGGAACCTGCACCCAAGGCTGAACCGAATCTGGGATGACAAAATAAAACACGCGATGGGGGCTTTTCAACAGCACAACCAAGAGCGACAGCATGATCAACCCTAGCCAAATTTTTTTGAATCTGGCTCTAAAAACCTGGGGATGAACTGACCACCACAGAATCGCCCCATAAAACAAACCGGGCACCAGCGTGATCGCATAGCGAATATACACCGAGAACCGAGAATCTCCCCCTTGCAACAGCAACTGTGCCAAAGGAGCGCTAACCATCAGCCAAGCGCTGGGTGAGATCAGCGGCACAAAGGCAAGGGAGAGGGTTTGCGCCAACATATAGGACACTTTCAGATCAAAAGATGCGAAAACATGGGTAATCAGCCGCAGCGGATTGCTGAGAATGCCGCCCAGAATGTCAAAGGTGGAGGCTTCGTTTCCACTGGAAAAATGTCCAAATCGCTCGACCATAAACCGCTGGGAAATATCCCTAGAAAACAGCGGCATGAAAACATTGGTGGCTAACATCACATAGGCGAAGCCCAAACTGCACAAGGCAATCCCCACAACTGGAAATCGCCGACTCAGCGCTAAATATAGCCCAATGCCAAACAGCAAAATGCCGATGTCTTCTCGCACCAGCAGGGTTAAGCCTGCTATTAGCCAAAAGAGCCACCACCAGCGCTTTTCCAATGCGAGGAACAGGGTAAACAGCAGCAGCGGAATTTGGCTCAAGTCGTGAAAGTTGGAAAAGGTCGGTCCGATGACGGCAACCGAGGTGTAGTAGCTAGCGGTGATCCACTGGGCAAGAGTAGGCTGCAAATACTGCCGTGCCAATGCATACAGCACCAATCCCGCCGCCGTTACCTGTGCCACTTGAAGCACGACTAATGTTGCCGCATAGGGAAACAGCGCGTAAATCGGCAACCACAGCAGCAAAATCGGATCGAAATGTTGACCCAATCGATGATAAGACACTGTGGGCACTTGGCGATCGATCACCACTGCCCCAGACAGAACCGACGACAAGGAACTTTGAAAAAAGTTTCCGTGAATCCCATTCCAGAAAAGCTGATTAAAAATTCCCTGATCGTAGGATGCATAAAAAGTCAGGTGGCGATGCAGTGCCAACAGCACCATTACCACAAAGAAAACCGCTGCCAGCCGCAGCACGGGCTGCATTTCCAGCCACATTTCTGAATGGCGTTTTGCCCAAAAATCTCTGAAGCCCTGTAACTGACGCATGGATGCAGGCAACGATGAAACCAATTAGAACGCCAGAATACCACGCGCTTATAACTAGGCGATCGCTCACCCAGGATTTATCGCTCAAGTAGCCACGATCAGCTTAGCTGACGCTTTGAACCAGAGCGATCGCCCTTTGAACTCGAACACTCACCTTTTGCACTGGAACGATCGCGGTTTGCACTGGAACGATCGCCCTTTGAACTCGAACGATCGTGTTTTGCACTGGAAC
>Ga0163155_10001432_pt1 | contig 28925 bp, 30 predicted proteins | sample OliLakLV19SP4G1_FD_148611 | JGI IMG/M metagenome (GOLD analysis project Ga0163155, IMG submission 148611) | Freshwater microbial mat bacterial communities from Lake Vanda, McMurdo Dry Valleys, Antarctica - Oligotrophic Lake LV.19.SP4.G1 | ecosystem: Environmental > Aquatic > Freshwater > Lake >... | reverse complement strand
GTCAGCTCCTGGGCGCTGCCGTCGCGTTTCGCCATGGTGGCATCGACGGTGCGGTCGATGGGACGGTTGCGCAAGCTGGTGCTGCTGGTCGGCACTGGGGCGGTATCGACACTCGCCCACGCACCGTTCTTTGCCTGGCCGGTGTTATTCTTGACGTTCCCGGTCTTGTATTGGGCGATCGAGGCGGCGAGTGACAGGGGCTCTGCAGTCCGGGGCTCTGCAGTCCGGGGCTCTGCAGTCCGGGGGTCGGATGTCAGGCGGTCTGCTGTTAGGCGGTCGGGTGTAAGGCGGTCGGATCGCAAGCTGCTGGATGATCTAACGCCGCTCAGGCCGATGTGGCACGCGGCCTCTGCCGGCTTCCTGTTCGCGTTCGGATATTTTTTCACCGGGCTCTATTGGATCGGGGAAGCGTTTCTCGTCGAGGCTGAGATCTTTGCCTGGATGCTGCCGTTTGCCGTCACGTTGCTGCCAGCCGGAATGGCGCTGTATTGGGCGCTTGGGGCTGCTGGCACACTTTGGGCTTGGAACGTACTGGGGCTGCGTGCCGAGACCGGGGTGCCGGGCACGGTTCGCCGTATTCTGATACTGGCGGTCGTGTTTTCCGTTGTCGAGTGGGTGCGCGGGCATGCGTTCACAGGGTTCCCGTGGCACAATCCTGGCCTTGTCCTGACGGCACCGATCGAACTGCTGCAGAGCGCAGCACTGGTCGGGATGTACGGCCTGACCCCTCTCGCGTTCATCGTCACCATGATACCGCTCGCCGTACTGGCGACGGCACCGGCTGCGCGATCCCGCACGGCGCTACTGACGATCGCCGCCTTTACGATTGCGCCACTGGCTGGCGCTTATGCCTACGGCACGATGCGGCTTGCAGCGCCCGCTCCGTCCGATGTTCCAAACGTCAAGCTGCGTGTCGTGCAGCCGAGTATTCCACAGCGCGACAAGTGGCGGGGAGAGAAACAGGGGGAGTTCTTCGCGCGCCATCTCGCCCTATCGCACCAGGACGCGAATGGCCGGACCGACGGGCTTGAGGGGATCACCCATGTTGTCTGGCCGGAAGCGTCGATGCCGTTCGGCCCGCTGCACAACCAAGAGGCGCTCGACGCGATCGCTGAGATGCTGCCCGACGGTGTCCACTTGATCGCGGGCGTACTGCGCCGCGGTGATGAACGCATCTCGCCTGCGCCGGTCCACAATAGCCTCGCTGCGATCGATACTACCGGAAAGCTCGTGGCGCTTTACGACAAGGTTCATCTCGTGCCGTTCGGCGAATACTTGCCGTTCCCGCATGTCTTGGAGGCGATCGGGTTACAAAACCTTGTGCGGCAACGCGGCGGTTTCGCACCCGGCCCATTGCCCAAACGCGCAATGTCGGTGCCAGGTCTCCCACCGTTCGCGCCTGTTATCTGTTATGAAGCCATCTTTCCGAGCGAAATCGTGGGTGTCGTTGGACCCGATGGCGTACGCCCGCGCTTCATTGTCATCGCCACCAACGATGGCTGGTTTGGTCGCAGCATCGGGCCAGAACAACATTTCCATCAAGCAAGGGTCAGGGCGGTGGAACTGGGGCTACCCGTCGTTCGGGCAGCCAACAATGGTATTTCGGCATTGATTGGTCCAGATGGCCGGGTCCGCAAAAAACTTGAACTCGACGTGGTCGGAACATTCGACACATCACTGCCGTCGGCGTATCGTGGTACGGTCGCATCGGCGCTGGGTGCCTACGCATTTATTTTGGTGAACGCTCTGATACTGCTATTGTTTGTCGCGTATCGTTTTTTCGTTTATGTTGGTACTGCCCGTTTAAAACTCTAGGTTGACGCTAGCGGGACGACTTTTGGAAGCGCCCCATCTCGGGCCCGACATGGATTGAGATAATGGCAGAAAGCACCGGTGCGAGCGATATTGGGGGTGAACGCAACGCCAGACGCGCCAACTTGATCGATACCCATGTCGGCCAGAGACTAAGACTGCGTCGCATGCTGCTTGGTATGAGCCAGGAAAAGCTCGGCGAACAGCTTGGCCTTACGTTCCAACAGGTTCAGAAGTACGAGAAGGGCGTCAGCCGAGTAGGCGCCAGTCGGCTATTTGACCTCGCCCATGTGCTGAGCGTGCCTATCCAGTATTTCTTCGATGAAATCGATCCCAATTCGGTTAATGCCAACGGGCAGGCTCGCGGTTTCGGCGAACGGCCAAGCGAGCCTTTCATTGTCGAGTTTCACAGTACCCGCGAACGGCTCGAGCTGAACAAGGCGTTCTCGCGCGTGTCCGAACCTAAAGTTCGCCGCGCCATCATCGACCTCGTCCGCTCACTTGCCGAGCCGGAGCCTGAGACAAACGACGCCGAAGACTGAGTAGTGACGAAAAACGGCTGACCGGACTGAGTTGCCGCCGCTCAGCTCGCGTTTTTGGCGGGACAGCGTGCCTCGCCGGAGTGCGGCTCAGCGTTCTGGCGGATGCGCTGTTTCGTCCGAATGCCGTGATACCCCTCACCTTGACCCCTCCTTTAAAGACTGACACATACCGACCGTTCTCCAATATCCTGTCGCAAATTCCTTCGACTGTCAGAGGGCCCCGTGGCGCGCAAATCCTATCTCTTCACCAGCGAATCCGTCTCCGAGGGCCACCCCGACAAGGTCTGCGACCGCATCTCCGACGAGATCGTCGATCTGTTTTTTCGCGAGGGCCCCAGAGCCGGTCTCGATCCGTGGGATATCCGCGCGGCCTGCGAGACGCTGGCGACCACGAACCGCGTTGTCATCGCGGGTGAGACACGCGGCCCCAACACCGTGACGAAGGATTTGATCGCCCACACCGCACGAATGGCCATCAAAGATATCGGCTACGAACAGGACGGCTTCCATTGGGACACCGCCCAAATTGAAGTTCTGCTGCATCCTCAGTCGGTCGATATCGCGGCTGGCGTCGATGCCAAGCAGCCGACCAACAAGGAAGAGGGTGCCGGCGATCAGGGCATCATGTTCGGTTACGCTTGCCGCGAAACGCCCGAGTTGATGCCGGCGCCGATCTATTACAGCCACAAAATTCTCGAGGATTTGGCACGCGCGCGTAAAGCCAAGATCGGCGAAGTCGCCAAGCTCGGCCCCGACAGCAAGAGCCAAGTCACGGTGCGTTACGAAGACGGTAAACCGGTCGGCGTGACGCAGATCGTCGTGTCGCACCAACACGTTGTCGAAGACCTGACGTCGAACGATGTTCGCGCCATCATCGAGCCATACGTGCGCGCTGCGCTTCCTGAGGGCTGGATCGGCAAAGATTGCGTCTGGCACATCAATCCAACCGGTAAATTCTTCATCGGCGGACCAGACGGTGACTCCGGGTTGACTGGCCGCAAGATCATTGTCGACACGTACGGCGGGGCAGCGCCCCACGGTGGTGGCGCGTTCTCTGGCAAGGACCCGACGAAGGTGGACCGCTCGGCAGCTTACGCCGCGCGGTACCTCGCAAAGAACGTCGTGGCTGCCGGTATCGCCGACCGTTGCACAATCCAGCTGGCGTACGCCATCGGCGTTGCCAAGCCGTTGTCGATCTACGTTGACACGCACGGGACCGGCAAGGTCGACGAAGCCAAGATCGAGGCCGCGCTCGACACGTGCATGGACCTGTCGCCAACCGGCATCCGGCGGCATCTCGACCTCAACAAGCCGATTTATGCGCGCACGTCGGCCTACGGCCACTTCGGTCGCCCTGCCGACGCGGATGGTGGCTTCTCGTGGGAAAAAACCGACCTCGCCGATGCCATCTTGAAGGCGGTCTGAGCGTCGGGTTTTTGCGTGAGCATGGCTTTATCGCCAAAGCCGCAGGATCATGATGATCCTGCAGTGATGATCCCGGAGCGCGTTCGGGCTCAATGTGACGAACTCCGGTCGTTTGGCCGTCGCCGGGGCCGGGCAACGCGGGCTCGCCAGATCCGGCTGTATGACGAACTGCTGCCTCAGTTCGATCTAGACTTGGGGCGTCCGGCTGCCGAACAGCTCGATCTCTCCCGTGAGATCTGGCTCGAAATTGGTTTTGGCGGCGCTGAACATCTGTTGTGGCAGGCGGGCGCCAACCGCGACGTCACTATGATTGGTTGCGAGCCGTTTCAAGACGGCGTCATCAAAGCCTTGGACGGCATCGAAGCCGGCGGACTTGGCAACATTCGCTTGTATCCAGACGATGCCCGTGCGCTGCTCCGCTGGTTGCCGCCAGCGTCTCTGTCACGCGCGTTTGTACTGTTCCCCGATCCGTGGCCGAAAAAGAAGCAGGCCAAGCGGCGCCTCATCAACCCGCATACGCTCGACCTGCTTGCAGCGGCGCTGAAGCCCGGCGCGGAGTTGCGCGTGGCGACCGACATCAGCGATTATGCGCGCACGATTTTGCGAGCTGTCCATGGGCATCCCGACATCGAATGGCCGGCCTCCGGCCCCGAGGATTGGCGCGTGCGTAGCGCCGACTGGCCGGAGACGCGTTACGAGCAGAAAGCGCACCGCGAAGGCCGCCGCTGCGCCTATTTCAGGTTTCGCCGTCGCGCGTGACCGGCTTCGCGCCTTGGCTTTACCAGGAACCCGGCCACGGCTGCTGGTAGACCCGCCAGCGGCAAAAAGGCGAATGCGAACACGGCAAACCGTAGCCCCCGCGCGATGAGCCATCCCACACGACTGGCATATTCACCTGGCTTTTCAAGCGGCCACACCCGTCGCCACCAAACGCGCGCCGTACGCCATCCGGCGAGCCCGACGATCATCATGGCGGCATAGACCCACTGCACGTGTGACGGCACGCCGGGGATGAGCCGACGCGCAAGTTCCCGGCGCCGCTGTTCGGGGACAAGATAGGCGCGCACGGCGCGTGGTTTGAGGCTGCCAGCGATTTCCGTGCTGACGGCATCTGCCGCCTCCGACGCTGTGCCGAGCCACTCGCTCAAACGACCTGCGAGACCTGCCGATGGCTGCGGCGGGACGAATGCATCGAGCCGCACGGACCCCGATGGGTCTAACACGGCCTCGATGTCGAACCCGCCTCGGGCTTCGGCCAGGGGGCCCAGCACGTCGGCGAAACTGCGCGCTTTGACGGCACGATCCGCGTTGGTGATCGATATGCCGCGATAGAGCCAGGTTCGGCCGCCCGGTTGTCTTGGCGGGTCGGTGTCGAGAACCACAAAATCCGCGTCGGCCGACCGGGCGGCTGCGACGAGGTCTGCCAAGGGTACTGCCCGGACCCGCCCGGACGGCGGTTCGATGGTGAGTTCGTCGCCCGCTACGCCTGCCGCAGAAGCCGGGTCGGCCGCTCGTTTGGCTTCGATCCGTGCGACAAGGAGCATCGTTCGGCGTTGGTGCGACGCGATCGCCTCGCTGAGCCGATCGACGTCGGCTGGCATGATTGGCACGCCGCCAGTCCCGGCCGGAGACATGGCAACGGCTTGGGACGACGGGCTGGTTTCGACGGCCGACAGCACATCCAGTCGCCGGCTCGGGATCGGGCGTTTCAGTTGCGCGATGGCTTCGCGAAAGGAGCCAGCATCACTGGCGATCAGCGTGAGAGATTTCGATAATCGCACGGCGAGGCGCGAACCAGGCCGCCGGTCGGCGGAATAAAGGCTGCCATCGACGAGGACCATAAGCGCCTTGAACGCGGGTAAACGCTTCAGGGCGTCCGGACCGGCAAATAGTGAGCTGGTGGTCAACACGGCGGTGACATCGCTCAGGCTCGCAACGGTCCCAGCCGTGGTTTCTGCTCCGGTTGCTGGGAGCAAGATCGTCGCCGCACGGGCCAGTTCGGCTGGGGTGCCCGCCGTGTAGGTCGCGCCATTTGGGGCAGCGAATTCGAAATGGCCCTCGGGTGTCACGTGCACGGCGACGGCTGGCAACTTCGAGGTCCCGGCCAGTTGCCGCGCGAGAACCACCGCGGCCTCGAGGCCAGCATCGGGGGGCGGCGGATCGAGGATCGCCGCGATCCAATCGGCGATTGCGTTGGTCGTCCAATCCGAAGCCGTCGCCAAGGTTGACGGGGACGTTGACGGCGCCGCGACGGCCGGGGGGCATGCTGCGGTCAGCATCATTGTTGCGACGTGTAGCGCGAGGAACCTCAGCCACATCACCATTGCCCGCTCCCGCCACATCGCCATGCCGTGTTAGCCTATCGCGTGAAAGCCAGGGACGCGTGAAATCCCGGGACGTCAGGCCAGAACACCCGTGCCGCTTCGCTGGTGGCGGCCGGATTGCCCGTCGTCAGGAGCGTCAGCCGGGGATGCGGGTTGCCGGTACCGACCGCTGGCAACGCGCCAAGGTAGCGGGGATGGCGGCCGACATAGTCTTCGAGACTGTCGGCGACGACGGCAGGTTGCGACAGGAAACGCGTGAACGGCGGCAAATGGCGTTGAAACAGATGCTCGACCAAGGGGAAATGCGTGCAACCGAGGATCGCCCGGTGCGGCGGCGCCCCGTTCGTCTGCGCGAGCGCTGCGGCCACGCCGTTCGACACCAGGCGGTCGAGTTCGGCTTCGGGGGCGCCAGCTTCGATCGCGCCTGCCAGCTCTGCGCAGACCTGCTGCACGACCTCGACCTTTGGGCAGCGCTTGCGAATTTCTTCGCGGTAAACACCAGAGGAAACCGTGCGCTGCGTACCGAACACGACGATGAGGTCGGTATTGTATTTTTGCGGATACTGAGGCGCGGTGACCGCCCATGGCGTCTGCGTTGCCGCTTCGACGGTCGGGGCAACGATACCTAGAACGTTGCACTCTCCGCGCCACCGGCTCGCTGGCAGCCACTCTTGCTGCAGCTTTCGCGCGGCAACCGCCGTCGCCGTGTTGCAGCCGAGCAGAGCCAAACGGCAGCCGCGATGGAACAGCGTCTCGACGCCAGCTCGCGTCAGGTCGACAACCTGTTCGGACGGGCGGTTGCCGTATGGAACATTGGCGTGGTCACCAAGGTAGGTGAAGGCGACGCCGGGGAACCGATCCAGCAGTGCGCGCAGGACGGTCAAGCCGCCGAGCCCACTGTCGAAAACGCCGATCATGGTGCCCCTTGTTCTGTCATTTTCAAACTGTGCGGAGCGGCCTGATCGACACTGGCTGCAGCGATGCGATCAACGATTTGCCACGGTCAATGCAAACAAAAAAGGGCGCAGACCGGTTGGCCTGCACCCTTGAATTCAACGTGTCCGATATTTTGTCACACGTTTAGTTACAAACGGTCCGGCACTGCTTGATCGGTCCGATGTAGTTGCAGCGCTCGACGCAGCGTGCCCGATTGCCGTAACGGTAGCCGCGGTATGGAGCTGGCATCGCCACACGGCGGCAATTGGGGCCAACGTGTCGGTGCCAACCTGCCGGCCCAAGCTGCGTGTCCCGGTGGCAACCATGCGCCGATGCGTCAACTGCGAGAAGCGGGAGCGCGAACATGGTCGCAGCGGCTACGAGTAGTGTCTTCATCGTGTTCTTCTCCTAATTTCGGCGATCTGCCGTCGACCCACACCGTGTGGCGTATCAGCGCCTGATGTATCAGAGATGAACCAGCTCGCGTTGGCTGGCCAATCCATTCATTGACACCGTTACTCCGCAGCCTCGGACGCGGCGGTTCCAACTGCTCCGGGCGCCGAGTTGCGCTCGATCGCTTTGAGGCTTTCGAGTGTCGGCATCGAGACTGTCGAATAACCGCAATCGACAAAGTGGACTTCGCCCGTTACGGCGCCAGACAGCGGCGACAAGAGATAGAGCCCGGCGCCGCCGACCTCATCGAGTGTCGGCGTCCGGCGCAACGGTGAATGGTCGCGGTTGTAGTTGAAGATCAGACGCGCGTCGGAGACGCCTGCACCGGCCAGTGTCCGCATCGGACCGGCCGACATGGCGTTGACCCGAATGCCCGATGGGCCGAGGTCAGCGGCGAGATAGCGAACCGAGGCTTCGAGCGCGGCTTTGGCCACGCCCATCACGTTGTACGATGGCACCCAGCGTGTCGCGCCGCCGTAGGTCAACGTCAACAGCGACCCGCCATTCGGCATCAGGTCAGCGGCGCGCTTGGCGACCTCCGTGAACGAGAAACAGGAGATCACCATCGTGTTCACGAAATTCTCGCGGCTGGTGTCGGCATAGCGGCCGCCGAGCTCACGGCGGTCGGAGAATGCCAGCGCATGGACCACGAAATCCAGGCTGCCCCATTTCTGTTTGATTTCGGCGAACACGTTGTCGACGCCGGCGATATCTGTGACGTCGCACGGCACGATGATCTCGGCGCCGACAGATGTTGCCAGTGGTATCGCACGGCGCCCGAAGGCGTCACCTTGATAGGTGAACGCCAGTTGTGCGCCCTGGGCGGACAGCACGCGCGCGATACCCCAGGCGATCGAGCGCTCGTTGGCAACTCCCATGACGAGCCCGCGTTTGCCCGCCATGATTGGGCCTGGCTTGGCAACGTCGAAGTCGGTCATCGTGGCCTCCGTTGGAACGCGTTGGTCGCGTTGGCCCCAGCGCGGGGCGCGTTTACCCCATTGCGGGGCGCAGTCGTCGTGTCAGCTGTAGCGGCGAAAAACCAAAGTCGCATTCGTTCCGCCGAAGCCAAAGCTGTTTGACATCACACAGTTAAGCGTCGCGTTATCGACCCGCTGCCGCACGATCGGAATGTCAGTAAAGGCCGGGTCGAGCTCTTCGATGTTCGCGCTTTCGGCGATGAAACCGTTGTTCATCATCGCGATCGAAAACACCGCTTCCTGGACCCCGATGGCGCCGAGCGAGTGACCGGTCAGCGATTTCGTGCCGGAAATGGGCGGGATATCCGCGCCAAACACCGTGCGAATCGCTTCGATCTCCTTCATGTCGCCGATCGGCGTCGATGTCCCGTGCGGGTTGATGTAGTCGACGCTACAGCCGAGGCCTTTGCCGTCCATGCCCTGTAGGGCCAATTTCATACAGCGTACCGCGCCCTCGCCCGACGGGGCGACCATGTCGAAACCGTCCGAGGTGGCACCGTAACCTGCGACTTCCGCGTAGATATGGGCGCCACGGGCCAGGGCGTGTTCGAGTTCTTCGAGGACGAGGACACCGGCACCGCCAGCGATGACGAAGCCGTCGCGATTGAGATCGAACGGGCGGCTCGCTTTTGTCGGTGCGTCGTTATAGCGCGAACTCATGGCACCCATGCCATCGAACAGCACCGACAGCGTCCAGTCGAGTTCCTCGCAGCCGCCAGCGAATACGATGTCCTGCTTGCCCCATTGGATAAGTTCGGCGCCGTTTCCGATGCAGTGGGCCGACGTCGAGCATGCCGACGAAATGGAGTAGTTGACGCCCTTGATCTGGAAGCTGGTGGCGAGAACCGCAGACGGGCCCGAACACATGCCCTTGGTGACTTCGAACGGTCCGACCTGTTTGGGTGATTTTTGCCGGGCGGTATCGGCCGACCACACGATCGATTTTGTCGAGGGGCCGCCTTGACCCATCACGATACCGGTTCGCTCGTTGGAGACATCAAAGGCCTCGAGCCCGCTGTCGCGGATGGCCTGTTCCATGGCCACATAGTTCCAGGCGACGCCGGCTTCCATGAAGCGCTTCGGCTTGCGGGGTACGGCGGCCTCCCAGTCGAACTGGGGAGCGCCATGCACTTGGCAGCGGAAGCCGAGTTCCGCGTATTTGTCAGCGCGAACAATGCCCGAACGACCCTCGCGAAGTGAGGCGGTTACCTCTTCCACGGAGTTGCCGATCGAGGACACGACGCCCATCCCGGTCACGACCACGCGTCTCATGTCACAGCGATCCCAATTTCAAGTGACCTAGATTTTGCAGGCACTGCTGCGCCCGGCAATGGCGAAGGCGATGTGCTGTGCAGAAGCCTACAACGAGGCGACCTGTCGAACGGCACATGGAGCGGGATGTCAAGCTGCAGCAGCGTCGGGCTTGAGGAGCACGCGTAAGTCTTTTGCGGTGTAGATCACCTCACCATCGGCGATCAGCTGACCATCGGCCTCGGCGAGCTTGAGTTTACGCGCGATCACGCGCTTGACGTCGATGACATACCGCAGGTTTTGAACCGACGGTGTGACCTCTTTCATGAACTTGACTTCGCCGACGCCGGATGCTCGACCCGCTCCGGTCAGTCCAAGCCAGCCGAGATAAAAGCCGGTGAGCTGCCACAACGCATCGAGCCCGAGGCAGCCCGGCATGACGGGATCGCCGTCGAAATGGCAACGGAAGAGCCAGTCCATGTTCGAATTTCCCGAAACTCTGAGTTCGGCTTCGATCCGACCCTTGCCATACTCTCCACCGGTGTCCGAGATCGACGTGATGCGGTCGAACATCAGCATCGGCGGAAGCGGGAGTTGCGCATTGCCCGGCCCGAACAGGCGGCCGTGGCCGCACGCGATAAGGTCGGCATAGTCAAAGCTTGCGCGCCGTTCGGCCATGCGGAATTTCGTCTCCTGTAACGCTTGGCAGTTTGCCAAGCCGCGTTTCGGCTGAAAGCCGGTCCGCGACGCGGTGGCCATCTCACGTGTCTTAACTGACTTCAAATGCGAAAGCGACCGACCGTCAAGCGCTGCGGCCAGTTGCGAGAGCGCGTTATGCACGTTCCGGTTGGAACCGCCGCTGACGGGGCTTAGGACAGGTTCTGGCTTTGGACAGGTTCTTGCGGTCTGATATCGTTTGGCCTATGTCTGATGCCGGTTTGATTATGGTCCAAACATCGGTTAGATCGAGGACGTGCCGAATTTTGCAACTGGAGAAAGACGAAGAGTGTCGAACTCTGACATCGAAACTGGTTGCGACGATGGCGCCTTGCTGGCCGTCAAGCTGCGAGACGCGGGCCTGCGGCCGACGCGGCAGCGGATGATGCTCGCCAAATTGTTGTTTAGCGCAGGCGACCGCCACATCTCGGCCGAGGCCCTCCATACGGAAGTGGTCGCCGCCGGGGAGCACATCTCACTGGCGACGGTCTATAACTCGCTGCATCAGTTCAAGGCGGCAGGCCTCGTGCGCGAATTAATCATCGACAGCGCTCGGGCTTACTTCGACACCAACACGTCGAACCACAATCATTTCTTCGTCGAGAGCGAAGGCAAGCTGTTCGACATTCCAGGCGACAACGTCCAGGTGGACGGGTTGCCTCAGCCGCCTCCTGGCATGCGCGTGTCCCACATCGACGTCGTCGTACGATTGGTGCCCGACACCGATTGACCCAGCGTGCGTGCTGGCATCTGCGCGACTATTTGAACCTCTCGTCACCATAGATGCCCCAAAGGGATTTCTGTGGAAGGTAACCCTTGAAGTCTTCGACCGCGACTTGGCACCACTTGCCGTCGCAAGAAAAGACGCTCGCAATCACGCCGGTCTCGACATCTACCACGGTGCCTGCGGTGTCGTTGTCACTGGCCCTCAGCGCAACGCTGGACGATGCAGCGCCCGGCTTTTGCGGGTCCGATTTCAGAGTTGGCGCCACCAGTGCGGTCCGCCGCCCCGACAGCAGGGATTGGGTCACCCAACCGCTCGCGCCTTCGGCATCGCGTATCTCGCGCCAACCCTCATATTCGCGCAAGACTTCGACGGGGAGGCCAGCGCGCTTGAAAACCCAGGCGATCGGATACTCCATGCCGGGGCCCTTGCGAACGTTAACCCGGTCGGATTTCAGGCTGACGAAGCGCGGAAGCGGGAGCCCGCTGCCCGTTGTGGCCTGTTGCGCGGTCGCCAATTGCGCCAATGCTGGATGAGCCAACGTCACGAACAACGTAACGGCCAACATCACGGAAAACATTGCGGCGGCGATAAACATTGCGGCGGCGGAAAACATTGCGGCGGCGGAAATCAGCACCTTCACTGTGTGGCCAACGGCGGTCGCGATCATCCAACACCCCTTGCTCTAAGCAATCTGCGACCTACTGCTATAATACAGAGTTTGTTTTCGCCGAGGCGTTCGCTAAGACGTTAGTGAGGGACGGTCGCGCTGGCGTCGGATCGGCAATGCAATGCCGATGCGCGTCAGCTGAACCATAAATCCTACTCTTTGTGACTTTAGGATCCGTTCTGCCGGTAATGGTGTGGCACTCGCGTTTGTGCCCGCCGTTTTTGGCCTGAACTGGACAGGCTTCAGACCCGCCACGCCGTCCCGCATCCGATACACGACCTCGAGCCCCGCGCGAAAAAGAAAACATGCCGACACCACCCCGAACGCCGATTGTCGTCGTTACTCGCAAACTGCCTGACGTCGTCGAGACGCGGCTGGCGGAACTGTTCGACGCCAGGCTCAATACAACCGACCAGCCGATGTCCCAGGCTGAATTGATCGAGGCGATGAGGACCGCCGACGTGATCGTGCCGACCGTCACAGACCGGATCGATCGCGCCGTGATCTCTCAGGCGGGACCCAACCTGCGGCTGATCGCGAACTTCGGGACGGGTGTCGACAACATCGACCTCGACACGGCCCGCAACCGCTCGATCATCGTGACAAACACGCCAGGCGTCTTGACCGAGGACACCGCCGATATGGCGATGGCTTTGATATTGTCCGTTCCCCGCCGCCTTGCCGAGGGGGCACGCTATCTCAAGGACCATCCCGATGCGTGGGTTGGATGGTCGCCGACGTGGATGCTCGGTCACCGCATCTACGGCAAAAAGCTCGGCATCATCGGGATGGGTCGCATCGGCCAAGCGGTGGCGCGGCGCGCGCGGGCGTTCGGCCTGCAGATCCACTACCACAACCGGCGCCGTGTCAGCCCCGACATCGAGCGCGAGCTTGAGGCGACATACTGGGATACGCTCGACCAGATGCTGCCGCGCGTCGACATCCTGTCACTCAACTGCCCGCACACTCCGGCGACCTACCATCTGTTGTCAGCGCGGCGGCTGAAGCTGCTGAAACCATCGAGCTACATCGTCAACACGTCACGCGGTGAGGTGATCGACGAGAACGAATTGGTCCGCCTGCTCGAGAGCGGCACGATCGCCGGCGCGGGCCTCGACGTGTTCGAGAAGGAGCCGTTGGTCAACCCGCGGCTGTTGGCAAACCCGCGCGTCGTGGCGCTTCCCCATCTCGGCTCGGCGACAATCGAAGGCCGGGTCGACATGGGCGAGAAGGTGATCATCAACATCAAAGCGTTCGTCGATGGCCACGCGCCACCCGACCGCGTCCACCCGGCGATGTTCTGATCGGTTTCGACCGGGCAGGCCGACCTCAGCCTCAGATCCCAGCGTGGTAAACGCGGCGTTAACCGTTGTGCCGTAGTCTCCTTAGACCACGGTCAATTTGGGGGTTGCCGCCATGGCCACTAAAACGTCGAATCTTGCCGACCTGCTCGACCGATTTACCGGCAGCATCAACGCGCCTGAGACGCAAACGATCGGAGCTTTTGCCGAGACCGTTCAGGCGCTCCATGCTGAGTTTGCTCTGCTTGCGCGCCATTTCGAGGCGGTCGCCGAGCGCGCGATCACGGCCGATCACGACGAGTTCGGGATGGAACACCCGGTCGCGCCGATTCAAAGCGACGACGCGGGCGAGCTCAACGTCTCTGCAGTCGCCAGTCTCGAAGCTTGATCTAATCCGACCCGAGGCGGTCGAGGTGGCGTTCATACGCGGCAGAATTGCGTATGGCGCCAACCTCTATGCCGCTGGCTGTCCTCAGGACGCTGCGCTTCACGAGGCCGCGCGCTTCGGGGACAAGTCGTTCGATCAGCGGCATGACGGCAGCAGCGCTGGCGCGAGCGGCGCCGTCATCGATTTTGAGCGCGAATCCGAGACCAAGGTCCGGCAGCGCGCCGCAATAGACGCCCTCCGCCCCGGTTTTCATATAGACTCGGCCGGGCAGCGCCGACATCACGACGGTATCTGTGCGCCCAGCGCCCGACACCAGTTCCGGCTCGGCCCAACACGCTGCCAGAACGCGCCGGATGGCCTCGCGCCTTGGACCCGTTTGAGCCGAACTATCCGCGATTTGAGCGTAGAGCCGCGCGAGATCGGCCAAAGGCAGCGCAAAAGTCGGAACGGCGCAGCCGTCCATGCCGATCTCCATCGCGGCTGTGGGATATCCAGAGAGGCCCGACAGCGCATCGGCAACCGCCACCTGGACGCCATGGTCGGGTTGCCCATAACCATCGGGGGCTTCACCCCTCGCGATCGCCGCCGCTACGAACCCCAGATGTTTGCCCGAGCACGTGTGGTGCAGCGTCGTCGCGCGCGCTCCAGAGGCTGCCAGGGTGCGCGCAGCCGCGTTGCCCGATGGCGCTGCAGCACCGCAGACGAGGCACGTTGCATCGATGCCGAGCCGTTCGACCATGCGGCCGGCAACTGCGACGTGCCGAGGCGTGCCGGTATGGGATCCGCACGCCAGAGCGATTTCGGCATCGCCGAAGCCGAACTTTTCGCACGCCCCGCTCTCGACCATCGGCAGCGCCTGCACCAGCTTTATCGCCGACCGCGCGAACACTGGATGCGAAACGTCGCCGGCCTCTAACCGCAGCGCGCCATCCGCCGACGCAATGGCCACGGCTCCGCGATGGACGCTCTCGACGAGCCGGCCGCGCGTCACTTCCACGAGGACGGGATTCGCCATGCGAGCGCTTTGAAGTCCGGGACGAGCCAAATTTTTTGCAATGCACGCATAACCCGGTTTGCCGCCCCGTCAACCGGCGCGCTTGAACTCGAGCGGCACCGTGAACAGTTCGCGCGTGCCCAGCGAATCTGGCAGGGGCGGAAACACCGCGCGGTCGATCATGTCGAGCGCTTGTTTATCAAGGCTCGCATTTCCCGAACTGCGCACGATCTGGCGCGACAGCAGCTTGCCTGACCGGTCGAGTTCGAATTCGAGCGTCACGGTGCCGAACGTTTTGAAAGCACCGACACGGACTTTCCCGAGCGCTTTGTTCAAGACGCCCGCGTACTTGTCGCGCGCCTTGGCCCGGCCGCCATCCTGCGCCGCACCTGAACTTTTCTCGGCAAACAGCTCGGCTTGGGCGGCTTGTTCAATGGTGGCGACCTCGACCGGCACGACGGGTTCGAGCGGCGGTGGTGGCGGCGGCTCTTCGGCGACCTTGGCGACTTCGACGGGGCTCTCGGTTGCGGTGACGACATTCGATAATTCAGGCTCGACGGGCGGCTCGACGTCCGGTGGAGGCGTCGGGGCGGCGACCAGCGGGGCGACCTCGGCCACTTCGACGCGCTCGGCGGCGTCGCCGTAGCTGACGCCTTCGATTGCGATCCCCTGCTCGACCTTGAAGCTGTCCGACCCGCTGCCCTCGTCATACGCCGTCGCTGACGGCCTTGCCGGATCGAACGTGAGAATGACCGGCGCAAACACGGACAGGTGTGCGGCGAGCGAAACGAGCACGGTAATGGAGAGCAGGCGGCTCACGGCGGCGCTCTCCTGATCAGCGGGACGGGGTGGCGGCCGGCGTGGACATCGGGGCAGCGGCGGCTCCAGACGCAGGCGCGTCCCGGGGGGCGCCGGCTGGCTGGGCGAGCAGGGAGACCCGCCCGTAGCCGGCTTCGCCGACCTTGCCCAGGACGTCCATCACCTCGCCGTAAGCCTGCATTTTATCGGCTCGCACGTAGACGACCGTATCGCCCTCGGCGGCGCGGATCGCCCTCAACCGTTCGACCATTTGAGGGCGCGGGATGAACTCGTCGCGGACTTGCAGCGTGCCAGCTGGCGTCAAGGTCACGACCATCGGTTTTTGCGTCTGGCCGAGTTTGACTGCCGACGTCTTTGGCAGGTCAACCGGCACACCAGCGACCATCAGCGGGGCTGCGACCATGAAAATGATCAGCAGCACGAGCATCACATCGACCATCGGCGTGATGTTGATGTCGGTTACCGGGCGATAGGCGCCATCATCGTCATCGTCGCCATACGATGGACCAGAGCCGAGCTGAGCGCCCATTATTTGGCCCCGCCTTTGATGGCCCGGATCTTGTCGGCATCGACGCGCGACAGCCACTTGGCCATAGTGCCGATCGGTTTGGCGATGCGTTCGCTGGCCTTGGCAAGCTGGGTCGAGATCACGTTGTAGGCGATCACTGCCGGGATTGCGGCGAACAGGCCCAGTGCGGTGACGAACAGAGCTTCGGCGATACCAGGGGCGACGACGGCGAGGCTCGTGTCTTTCGAGATCGCGATCGCCGAGAATGAATGCATGATGCCCCAGACCGTGCCTAGAAGGCCGACGAACGGCGTCGTCGAGCCCACCGTCGCGAGGAACGGCAGGCCGTTTTCGAAGCGCCGGAGTTCGCCTTTCAATGCGATGCGCATCGCGCGCTCAAGCCGGGCACGAATGTCGGTCCGCGTTTCTCCGGGGCTTGCGCCATCGGTCAACTCGTGGACGGCGGCCTTGGCGATCGCCGCGCCGACCGTGCGGTTCTCCGAAGCGGGCAAGCGGCCGTCGGCAGCGCTCTCTTCGATGCTGCGCGCATCCAACGAAAGGCGCCGCAACCGGATCAGTTTTTCAAGAACGATCGCCCAGGTCATCACTGAAGCCAGAACCAGGATCAATGCGATCGCCTGGACGACAGGGTCGGCATTCTTGATCATGCCGATGAACGACATGTCTGGGACGGCACCTGGAACTGCAACCGCAAGCAAACCTGGGGCCACGCCGATACTCCTCAAATGGCGAAAACGTTGTATTAAGCGCGTCGATGCCTGAGCTAGGTCAGCGCGCGGTCTTTGAACGGATGGAAAGCCATCAGCTTAGCGATACCCTCGAACTTGCGGCAGGTCATCTTGTCGTCAACGGGGCCGGCGCCACCGAGGTGAACGCCATCGTCGACACACAATCGGCGATCGGCCCACTGTCGGCCTTGCAGTCGATCACGTCGTTGACGAGCACGCTGGCGACACGATCGCAGGTCATCCCCTCGAGGTCGAACAATTTGACCGTCTTCTTGGACGGCTTCAACGGCGCGAGATCGACCGCGATGCGTTTGCCGATGACACCATCGGGCTGGAACAGCACGAGATCAAGCTTCACAGACTGATAGGCGACGGTGCCTGGATTGTTGATGACGACGTAGGCGCGGCATCCCTTGTCGAAGGTCTCGAGTTTGTTGAGTTCGATCGCGAGGCGCGGCGGGGCTTGTGGCGACCCCGCTGTGCCGGCTGTTTGGGCATGCGCGGGAATGCTGCCAACTACGATCAATGGGCATGCGGCTGCCATGAGCAAGGCCGTTGCCGCGCGCAGCGAGGCCGGACTAGAACCGGTTGGTGTGCCGGTCATCAAGGTATTCTGCAGGGACTTCCGCAAGGACTTTGTAACGCGACGTTTTTCGACCGATTTCAATAGAAGTTCCTCGCCGCCGGTAAAGCCTCGGCGCGCACCCACGCCCACCTTGGCGCACGGCGCACGAACGCCCAAGTGGCCGGGAGATCACACCACGCGACCGCAATGGTCAAGGCGCGCATCTCAGGAAACTTTAAACCTTGCGTGCAGCAACTCACACAAACCGCTACAGCCAGGTCATCTGGCCGTCGCGGATCACGATGATGCGGTCTTGCGGGACCGGAAGGCGCGGCACCTCGCTGCGATCGGTGCCAAGCACCAGGTGGCGCAGGGCTCGGCTGACGCCGCCATGGCTCACGGCGATGGTATCGCGTGTGATAGAGTTGATCCAAGCGCCGACACGGCCGGACAGGTCTTGATAGCTTTCCCCGCCGCGCGGCTGCCAGTTCCAGGTGTCGGCAGCCCGCAGGGCCACGCCTTCGGGATCGACGTGCGGCAGATCGGACAGGAGTTGGCCCTCCCAATGGCCGTAACTCATCTCGCGCAACCGGTCGTCGAACTGGACGCCGTCCATACCAAGCCCCATCGCGCGGCGGATAATCCGCATGGTCTCATGCGTGCGCTGAAGGGGGCTTGCGACAAAGTCGAGGGCGGTCAGGTCTTCGATTGCGGCTTTGAGCGTCTCGCCATTGCGGAGTGCCTGCTGGCGCCCCCGGTCGTTTAGCGGAATATCGTGCTGGCCCTGGTAGCGCTGTTGCGCATTCCAGTCGGTTTCGCCGTGGCGAATGAAATAGAGTGTCAGGCCCGGCCGCATCGTTTGCCCTCGCCGTCCGCATTGTGCGTCGTCACGATTTATCTATCGTGGCGCGGCCATGGCTTGCCTGCGTCATGTTGGCAGGACATGCCAACGCGGGCAGCGGCGGGTCAGTCCTCGGCGCGGACGACGTTGATGTCGGGGGCGTCTTCGTTCTTCATGCCCTGGACATGGTAGCCGCTGTCGACATGATGAATTTCGCCGGTGACGCCGCGCGACAGGTCAGACAGCAGATAGAGGCCAGCGCCACCGACGTCTTCGATCGTCACCGTCCGGCGCAGCGGCGAGTTATATTCGTTCCATTTCAAGATGTAGCGGAAATCAGAGATGCCTGACGCCGCAAGCGTTTTGATCGGGCCGGCCGAAATGGCGTTGACGCGAATGTTGCCTTTGCCCAGGTCCGCGGCGAGATAACGGACGGACGCTTCCAGTGCCGCCTTCGCCACGCCCATGACGTTATAGTGCGGCATGACTTTTTCCGCACCGTAGTAGGTCAGCGTCAGCAGCGATCCGCCGCTTGTCATCAGTGGCTCGGCCCGTTTGGCCAGCGCGGTGAAGGAATAGCAGGAGATCAGCAGAGACTGCGTGAAGTTCTTCTCGCTGGTGTCGACGTACCGGCCGTCGAGTTCTGCCTTGTCGGCATAGGCGATGGCGTGGACCAGGAAGTCGAGGCGTCCCCACCTCGCGGCGATATCTGCAAACACGGCGTCCATCGACGCGGTGTCGGTTACGTCGCACGGCAGCACGATGTCGGAGCCGAGTTCTTCGGCCAGAGGAACAACGCGCTTCTTCAGGGCATCACCCTGGTAGGTCAGCGCGATTTCGGCGCCTTGCATGCGGCACGCTTTGGCAATGCCCCAGGCAATCGAGCGATTATTGGCAACGCCGAGGATCAGGCCACGCTTACCTGCCATCAGCGTGCCCGTCGCTGCGCCCGCGCCGTCTGCTATCGTCATCGCCGTGCGTCTCCCGAATATGACCCCCGCTGCCGACGTGGCCGCCCGGGGCGTTTGCCTACGACGAGACGCGCTCGTCACAGCAAAAGCGCCCTTTGGACCTGCACGCTATGATGGCGGCGATGTCCGGGATACAAGCGGTTCCCGTCGGGAGGGGATGAACTGCCCGCACTCTACACAATGCGGTGTCGCGGTCTAGCGGGACGAGTGGTGCAGTGGGACGGGTGGTAGAGCTGGGACGACGTGGCTCAAGGGCCAAGCGTTAGGGCCTGGCGTCATCGCCTGCTCAGCCTTCCAGACGCCATTGCCCGCTCGGCAGGCGGCACGCGACGCCCTCGGCGGTCTTGGAGCGTGTTCCCGACGCCAGTGTGACCTGGAGCACCCGGCAGACCTCACCTGTCGCCGTCTTGAACGACGACTGCGGCTGAACCACGCCTGAGATCCGGCCGTTGTGGCGGTGCCAGACATAACTTGCGCCGTCGCCAACCTCGCTCAACGCGAATTGAACGCTCTCGAGGGCCGCGTATTGGTCGGTTTCGTCGAGTGACAGCCGCTTTACGGGGGCGGCATCGGGCATGGGGTTCGGCCCGAAATTGGGTTTGTGATCTGGCGTCGTGTCTGCCGTGATTCGTGGCTGCTGGGCCCATGGCTGCTGGGTTGGGACGATTGTCCGGCTTTGGGCAAAATCCCGCGTGGTCAGTTCGCGGTACGGACTTTGCGCCACTTGGGGGCGCTGGACCGGTTGGGGGCGCTGGACCGGTTGGGGCGACTTCGCTACGGATTGCCGTTGTTTCGGCTGGGCGCGCGGATTTTTGACAGCGGGCGCTTTATCTTGCGCAGCTGCGATGCCGGGCATGATCACAACCGCGGCGGCGCACACGAAGGCGGTCATCATGACGGCCGCGACGGGAAACAAAGACTGCTCACGCATTGGACAAACTCGGACATCACACGGGACAAACGCCAGCCCGAGACATCAGGCTGCGTCTCCACCGTGGCGGATTAGGGTTAAGGACGTGTTACTCTGCGCACGTGTTCGCGATGCACAGGTTCGCGATGCACGTGTTACGAACGGACGCATTATGCGCCGTGGAGGGGTTACGCCCTGCTTCGGCGCAACGTGCCAGAACAAAGGGACGCTCCGATGGCAGAGCTTGTAGCCACACCCGACTATCCGGCGCCGGATTTTTTCGGAGAGCCGGACCCGTTCGCGCTGTTTGCGGCCTGGTTCGAAGAAGCGTCTGCGGTTGAAATCAACGATCCCAACGCCATGGCGCTGGCGACCGTCGACCCATCGGGCCTGCCGAACGTGCGCGTCGTGCTGCTAAAGGGCTTGGACGGGCCTGGCGTCGCCAGCGATGCGCGCGGGTTCGTTTTCTATACCAACACGGAAAGCGCCAAGGGCCGCGAACTGCTCGGCGGCGGCAAAGCCGCGCTCAATTTCCACTGGAAAAGCTTGCGGCGGCAGGTTCGCATCCGTGGCGCGGTTGCAACCGTGCCGGATGCGGAAGCCGATGCGTATTTTGCCACGCGCCCGCGCGGCAGTCAGATCGGGGCTTGGGCCTCGCAGCAGTCGCGCGACCTCGATGCCCGCGCGACACTCGAAGCCGAAATTGCGCGGCTTGAGGCGGCCTATCCGCCAGAAACGGCGATTCCGCGCCCACCGCACTGGACCGGGTTCCGGCTGATGCCAGCCGAGATCGAGTTCTGGTGCGAGCGCCGCTACCGCCTGCACGACCGGTCGGTTTTCACCCGCATTGCGGCGGGCGAGCCATGGTCACGGAACCGGCTTTACCCGTAACGTTTGCTGGCGGCACATCGTGGTCATCCGGGCCGCTTCGTTGCCTGATAGCCGACACTCTCGAGCCTTTTTCACGACACATGTAACCCGACAGCATGTATCCGACCCTCACCCTACGTTTGAAACCGACACCGGCCATTGCCCGGTGGACCACGCGTGCGGCGCTGTTTGCGCTGTCGCTGACGCTGGTTGCGCTGATCGCCCACCGGTTCGGCACAATGCCGACCTTGACCGCGTTCAATCTCATCATTGTTTCTATTCTGACGGCTGCGCTGACGCTGCTGCTCGCGGTCATCTCGAGCGTCATCATCTGGCGACAGGGGCGGACCGGTGCGGGCAGGGCGGCGTTCGGCTTTCTCGTCGCTGGCGGTCTGATTTGCTGGCCGGTCGCGTTTCTGCCGACGTTCAATTCGTTGCCTCGGCTCAACGATGTGACGACCGATACAGCCTCGCCGCCGAAGTTCATCGAACTCGCCAAGGAACGCAGGCCCGGCATGAACGCCGTCGCCTATCCGGCACGGTTTGCAGCGCTTCAGGCGGCGAACTATCCCGACCTCAAGCCGATGACGATCGAGCGGCCGGTCGATGATGCCTTCGAGATCGTGCGCGATGCGTTGTCCCGCCAGAAGCTGACGATCGTCAGCGAGAAGGCGCCCGAGGGACGGACCAGCAAATCAGGCCTCATCGAGGCGGTCGACCGGACGCTGATCTTCGGGTTTTATGACGACGTGGCGATCCGCGTCGATGGCGATGGCACGCGCTCGCGCATCGATCTGCGCTCGGCGTCCCGCTTTGGCCTGCACGATCTTGGCCGTAATGCCGAACGCACGCGCCGGCTGATGCGCGAGATCGTCGCGCGGCTGGAGGCTACCGTGTCAACCGTGGCAGGTGAACGCTTTCAGCGCGGGCGTTTGATCACGAAGAAAGCGCTAGAGGCTGTTCAGAAGTCACGGGCCCAGCGGAAGTCGCAAGACCCTTCTCGATCAGGAGCTCCGCGTGAGCCTGGATCGAGAGGACAGCCGCCGGCCAGATAGCCGGATCGAGGCCCGCGTAGACGATCGCGGCGATTTCCCTTGGCGTGCGGGCTCCCGACCGGAGCGCATCGACGACGGCCTGCTCGCGCATCTGCCGGTGGATCAGATAGGTGCGCGCGGTGCGGCGGCCATCGTCGATCCCCGCGCCATGGCCCGGCAGATAGCGGGTTTCGGGGCGGGCCAGCACGGCCTCGAGCGACGCGAGATAGCGTCCCATGTGGCCTTCCGGCGGGGCGATCACCGACGTACTCCAGCCCATGACATGGTCGCCGGAGAACAGAATATCCGTGCCGGTCAGCGCGAAACACAGGTGGTCGGGCGCATGGCCCGGCGTGTGGATGGCTTCGAACGTCGCGTCGCCAGCGACGATGGAATCGCTGCCGGTCAACGCCTGATCGATTGGAACCGCGAGGTCGACAAAGTCGCCACCTGAGGGAGAGTTCGTGCGGTCGCCGCGTTGGCGTGCATCGTCCGGGTCGCGCGGCAGGGCGAATACGGCGGCCCCCGTCGCCCGTTTCAACCGGGAGATGCCATCGCCATGGTCGCGGTGGGCGTGGGTCAGCAGGATGTGCGTGATCGGCCGACCCGCTGCGGCGCTGACAATCGCGTCAATATGCCCAGCGTCGTCCGGACCCGGGTCGACCACCGCAAGCCGCTCCCGGCCAACCAACCACGTGTTGGTGCCGTCACCGGTAAACCGCCCAGCGTTCGGGGCCAAGATGCGAGTGATGGGTGGTTTTGACGGCGTGCTGCGAGGGTCGCTCACAAGTCCTCCAGTTGTCAGGCTCGACACGGATCGGGCACCCAATCGGTTCACCGATCTCGGTAGCGCTTGCCCGGCCAGCGCACGTCGGATATTAGCTAGACCAGACTAACCTGGAGCGATCAATGATCACCGTCAATATGCTGGAGGCCAAGTCGAACCTGTCGCGTTTGGTCGAAGCCGTCGAGAGCGGGGCTGAACGCGAAATTGTCATTGCCCGCAACGGCAAACCAGCTGCGAGATTGGTGCCGATCAGAGTACGGCCGACCGGCCCCCGGATTGGTGCCGCCAAGATCCGTTGGGCTGAAGCTTCGATCGAAACGCCCATGCCCGACCCGGTCCTGGAGGCCGAAGCAGCCGACCTTTTCAATGCGTTGTCCGAGCGAAGTGACACAACTTGAACGTCCTGCTCGACACGCATATCGCGCTCTGGGCGGTGGAGGACAATTCGCGCCTGTCGAGAGCCGCGCGAGATGTCATCCTCGACCCTACGGTCGACCTGTTTGTCGGCATTGTCAGCCTGTGGGAGATTGCGATCAAACATGCGCTTCAGCGCGGGACTGAAGCGATGCCGATGTCAGCTGCCGACGCGCTTCAGTATTTTCAGATTGCTGGTTTTGACATTTTACCGGTGACCACCAGCCACATTGTGACGCTGGAGGAACTGCCCCGACACCACGACGACCCGTTCGATCGGATGTTGGTGGCGATGGCGCTGAGCGAGCCCTACCGGCTCTTGACCCACCATAAGCGCCTCGGCGCTTACGGAAATACCGTGATGGTCGTTTAACCAAAGGTCGCCATCACCCACGGCTGAGACCCTTGGCCTCTAGTTCGGCGAGGTATTTCGACCAGCGTGCGTCGTGTTCCTGGCCGAGTTGGGCGATGTAGGGCCAAGCAAAAAGCCCCGTGTCGTGGCCGTCGTCGAACGCGATGCGCACGGCGTAATTACCGACCGGACGCAATTCGCGGATCTTGACCGTGCGCTTTTTGGGCACCGTAACGCGCTGTTCGGGCGAATGGCCCTGCACCTCGGCCGACGGGCTCATCACGCGCAAATACTCAGCCGACAGCTTGAACGTCTCGCCGCCGTCGAATGCCGCCGTCAGCACATCGCCGGCCGAGTTGACGGTGAGCGTCGGTGGCGCTTCGCCCTTGCCCGCGCCGGCGGTTATCCCCGCCCAGACCTTGGCGGCGATCTCGCGGTAGATTTCGGCGTGATGGCTATCTGGCAATGTCGCCGTGATCGGCTGGCCCGAATCCGACCGCACGCGCACGTCGATGTGGAGCGGTACTGCGCCGAGGAACGGCACGTCGAGTTTGGCTGCCTCGTTTTCCGCGCCGCCGTGGCCGAAGATGTCGGAGCGCTCGCCGCACTTGGGGCAGCAGAAATAGCTCATGTTCTCGACGATGCCGAGCACAGGAATTTGCACCTGGCGGAACATGTTGAGACCCTTGCGCGCGTCGATCAGGGCCAAGTCCTGCGGCGTCGAGACGATGACCGCGCCGGACAACGGCACCTGCTGGGCCATGGTCAGTTGCACGTCGCCGGTGCCGGGCGGCATGTCGATGACCAGCACGTCGAGCCCGCCGTCGCCTTCGTCCCACGCGACATCGCGCAGCATCTGGTTGAGCGCCTGGACGATCATCGGCCCGCGCCACACGATCGGCGTGGCCTCATCGACCATGAAGCCCATCGACATGACCTTGAGGCCATAGCCGCGCATCGGTTTGAGCGTCTTGCCGCCAGCGACCACCTCGGGCTTGCCCGACAGGCCGAGCAGGCGCGGCTGGGACGGGCCGTAGATGTCGGCGTCCATGATGCCGACCTTGAGGCCGAGCGCCTTGAGGCCGAGCGCGAGGTTGGTCGCGGTTGTCGATTTGCCGACGCCGCCTTTGCCCGAGGCAACGGCGACGAGGTGTTTGACGCCCACGACCGCGTTTGATCGCGCTCCTGCGGCGGCACGGGAGGCTGGAGCGGCGGGGGCGGAGGCCGCCGGGCCGTGGTTGTGACCGTGACTGTGCCCGGGGGCGTGCTGGTGGCCAGCGTCGGCGGCTTTGCCAGGCGCGGCATCGGCCGTCAGCACGCAGGTTACGCCCGATACGCCCTCGATCTCGGACACGAGCTTTTCGGCCGCTTGCCGCAATGGCTCGAGTTCGCGGGCGCGGGCTGCCGGTACCGTGATCGAGAAATAGACCCGCGCGTCCTTGATCAACACTTCCGAGACCAAGCCGAGGTCAACAATATTGCCCTCAAGGTCGGGGCCCTTGATCCGCCGCAACTTGTCGAGGACGGTTTGCTTGGTGAGGGGTTGCGTGGTGGCGGTATCTGTCGGCTCGGCGGGCATCGGAACTCCGGGAAAAGGCGCAAGGCTGGCCAGCTCGCGCCGGTCACCGACAAGGATGTGGCTCGCCAAGCCCGCAATGTCTAGCGGGCCGCGATGTGTGAGCTATAAAGGACGGCTTTATCGGGGTTTAAACCCCTCGACACGGTCGCGCATCAGATTCGGGTCACGGCGTTCGTGGAGGACGGCCAAGATATAGACCGTTCGGCTACCGGCAGGAACAAGACAACGTATGGAAAACGGCGGATCGGCACACAACGCGTGCCCCGATACCACCCACGGTGCCGGGTTGGCGCATTACCAATCCGGATAATTGCAATACCAACTTCGTCGACAAACCGGGTTCCGAGGTCAGCTTTTCTCGTACCAGTCGTAAGCCGCCTTTATGTCGGCTTCAGCTTCGGGCTGGACGATGACCCTCGACGTCACGTTTTTCCGACGATCCGACGTCGAACCTCGTCCCACGGTGAGCCGACGGACTGCCCGCCTTCCAAAGTACGAAGCCGCTCGTCGATCACCGGCTTGTGCCAATCCGGCACTGGCAACTCCTCGGCCGATCGTTCAAGCGATGCCCACACGTCCTCGATCAGCTGCAGCCGTTCTTCGACGGTCAGCGCTTCGATATCCCGGCTGGTCAAAGGCTTGTTCATAAGCAGGACATATCACGCTGTGACTACCAGACAAAGAGCGCCGCTGTCGGCTTGCGACACGGTCATGCTTGCGTACTCACAGCGCGCGATAGGATGTTACCAACGCCTCTGAGAGGCAGCGGACGGGTCGCGGTTAGCGATCCGTCGGCGGAGAGGGGCGGCGGCACACTCCGGCGGGAGCCGCGGCAGGACGTGCGCTCCGGCAGGACTCGCGGCTGGACCCGTGCAGGACTCGTGGCTGCCCCTCACCCTCGACCGCAATCTCGCGTTCGCTCGATGCGGTCTCTGCCCTCTCCCCGAAAGGTCGGGGAGAGGGGTTTTCTTCGCCTCTCCCCGTCCTCACGCGGAGAGGCAGCGGACGGGTCGCGGTTAGCGATCCGTCGGCGGTGAGGGGCGGCAACAAACTCCGGCAGGACTCGCGCAGAACTCACGCTGGACCCGGGCAGGACTCGTGGCAGGACCCGCGGCTGCCCCTCACCCTCGACCGCCATCGAGCAAAGCTCGATGCGGTCTCTGCCCTCTCCCCGAAAGTTCGGGGAGAGGGGTTTCTTCACCTCTCCCCGTCCTCACGGGGAGAGGCAGCGGACGGGTCGCGGTTAGCGATCCGTCGGCGGAGAGGGGCGGCGGCAAACTCCGGCTGGACTCGCGCAGGACTCGTGCTCCGGCTGGACCCGTGGCTGGACCCGTGCAGGACGTGCGGCTAGACCCGTGCAGGAACTCGCGGCTGGAACCCGCGCTGGAACCCGCGCTGGAACCCGCGCTGGAACCCGCGCAAGACTCGTGGCTGCCCTCACCCTCGACCGCTATCTCGCGTTCGCTCGATGCGGTCTCTGCCCTCTCCCCGAAAGGTCGGGGAGAGGGGTGCCGCTCTGCGCCTCTCCCCGTCCTGACCCATCACAACCGTCAGGGCCCGCTTCAGGCGGGCCACCCCGTCCACTTGGCACAGGCCTCGTCCGACATGCTCAGCCCCGTCTGGGTGGCTCGGCGTCCCCGCCGAGCGGTGCTTTGAACCAAGCCGGGCCATGACGATTTTCAGGTCATCACTCCGTCTTGGCTGCCAGCCATTCGACGAGGGCCTTGCGATCGTCCGCATTGGTGATGGTTTGCTCGGGCATCTTGGTGCCCGGCAAATACGCATTCGGCCCGACCTCGAACAAGCGCGCAACCGTTTCCGGGGTCCACACCACGTCCATGCGTTTCAACGCGTCCGAGTAGATATAGCCCGGCGCGGTAGCGATTTTGCGGCCCATGATCCGGTGCAACGATGGACCCGCCAGCGTGGGCGCGCGCACGTCGTCGGCCGACAATCCGTGGCACGCCTTGCACGCCCGGAACACGCGCGCGCCAGGATGGGGATCGTTGGCGAACACCTCCTCGACGGCGGACGCGACGTCGGTGCCAGCCGGTTGACCCGTGCGTGGGTTCCAGCGCCGCACCGCGCGGTCGGCCCCGCCGTTGATCAGCGTTCGTCCATCGCTGGAAAACGCCACCGACCACACGGGTAGCCCGGGTCCTAGAATTTCGGCGGTCGTTTTGCGGCTGATCACGTCGATCAGCGTGACGGGCGTGCGCATCCCGGCGGTCGCGATCATCGTGCCATCGGGCGTCGCCGCAACCGTGGTCAGCGGGCCGTTGCCGAGCTCGATCGCGCCGGTCTCGGAAAGTGTGCCATCGTGGAACCGCACCTTGCCGTCGGCCCCGGCCGACACGATACCGCCGTCGCGCAGGATGGCGACCGCGTTGACCGGTGCATCGGCTTGTACCGAAACTGCCGCGCCGTTTGCGCGCGGTCGTCCGCCATCGAACGGCGTCAGGCGCAGTTGCCCGTCGTAACCGGCGCTGACCAGTGCCGACCCATCGGCCGCGAACGCCAAGCCGTTGACTGGACCTTTGTGGCCGTCGACAACGATGTGCGAGGCGACTGATGGCGCCGTTTCGCCCGCGTCCAGTGGCCACAAGCGGATGGTGTGGTCCCACGACCCGCTGGCTAGCGTGCGGCCGTCGGGCGACACGGCAAGTGCTGCAACCGGCGCGGTATGGCCGCTGAGCACGCGAACCGGCTCGGATGAGCCGCCACACCACAACGCGATCCGGCCGTCCTCGCCGCCCGACGCGAAGCACCCGCCGGGTAGCGTTGCCAGCGCGTTCACGGTGCTGTCGTGATGGCGCAGCACGGCGCGAGCGGCCGGCACCGGCCCAAGGCTCCAGACGATGATGGCGCTGTCGAAACCGCCCGTGACGAGCCCGCCGCCGAACTCCAATGCCGCCACCGCCCGCACAGGCCCGCCGTGCCCGATCATCGCGCCCGTCGTGTTCGCCACGTCGGGCTTCAGCCCTTGAGGAATATCGGGCTTCAAGCCCGTGGGAATATCGGGCTTCAGCCCGGGGGGAATATCGGGCTTCAAGCCCGGAGGAATACCGGGCTTCAGCCCGGGGGGAATATCGGGCTTCAAGCCCGGAGGAATATCGGGCTTCAAGCCCGGAGGAATATCGGGCTTCAGCCCGGGGGGAATGTCGTCGGCCGCACGCACAACCGCCGACCCAGCCGCCAAAATCGCGACGGCCAGGATCAGCGGCGCGATACGAAAGCGTTGCGCGGATTTCAAATCCCGTATCATTGCGGACGATGGTAACACAGTGCGACTTCGCACGTCACCAACCCCCTGCTCACCATTCGCTATTCGCAATTCGCGCCCACCACTCACGAGACCCGCCATGACCGCGCTCGCCACATCCTCCGCCGTCTGGCACGGCACGACCATCCTCACCGTCCGCAAAGGCGGGCAGGTCGTCATCGCCGGTGACGGCCAGGTCAGCCTCGGCGCCACCGTCATCAAGGCCAACGCGCGCAAAGTCCGCAAGCTCGGCCGCGGCGATGTCATCGGCGGGTTTGCCGGTGCTACGGCCGACGCGTTCACTTTGTTCGAGCGGCTCGAAGCCAAGCTGGAGCAGCACCCGGGGCAGCTGACGCGCGCGGCCGTCGAACTGGCCAAGGACTGGCGCACGGATCGATTTTTGCGGCGCCTCGAAGCGATGATGATCGTCGCCGACACCACAACGACGCTGGTGCTGACCGGCACGGGCGATGTTCTAGAACCTGAGCACCACGTCATGGGCATCGGCTCGGGCGGCATGTATGCGCTGGCGGCTGCCCGCGCCCTGCTCGATCAACCGTTGGCGGCCGAAGATATCGCGCGCCGCGCCATGGCGGTCGCCGCCGATATTTGCGTCTACACCAACACCAACCTGATCGTCGAAACGCTGCCAGCGCCGCCAACGTGAACATCGGGGAACGATCGCGAAGCGTAACAGATTTCGTATAGACCCGAGTGGATTTGGTCGCCGCCCCTCACCCTCGACCAGCG
>Ga0163155_10001428_pt1 | contig 28952 bp, 21 predicted proteins | sample OliLakLV19SP4G1_FD_148611 | JGI IMG/M metagenome (GOLD analysis project Ga0163155, IMG submission 148611) | Freshwater microbial mat bacterial communities from Lake Vanda, McMurdo Dry Valleys, Antarctica - Oligotrophic Lake LV.19.SP4.G1 | ecosystem: Environmental > Aquatic > Freshwater > Lake >... | reverse complement strand
AGGCCGCACGCGCCGTCTCAAGCGCCGACACGCCAGGCGTGCCCTCGCGCGCGCTATCTTTCGCTGAGAGATCGGGGATTTTAGGTTGCGCCTCAACGCCCGCGAGCCCTTCTCCGCGCGCCAGCGTCACCGGTTCATCGGTGCCTCCACCGCCGGTTTTTAGCGCCTCAAGCCGGCGCATCTGTTGATCGCTTAGCCCGCCGCCAAGCAATTCCTCGCCCTCTAGCAAACTGATCTGCACGCCGTCCGGCAACACTTCCATCAGCGTGGTGCGCGGCATGGCCCACGGCAAAAACGCCAGATGAAACAGCACCGAGTAAAACGCATAACGCAGCCACGCGCGCCGGATCCAGCGATTGACCAGATACGCCAACATTCCCGCGACAAGGATAACCAGCAAAATGATCCAGCCGAGCACGCGCGGCGTGTCGTTCTTCGGCGCCAGCGCAGGCGGCGTCGTGCGCTCGATCAGCACCTCGATAATGTGCTCGTCGCCAAAGCCGGTCACGTGCAGACGGCAGCGCTGCCCGGCCTCGGCATCCGGCTTGGCTTGAATAAATCCCTCGATCGCCTCTCGCCCTGGCAGTGTCAGCAGCATCTGCACCGCGTTGCTCTGGGAATCCGCCGCCATGAACACGGCGGGAATGGGCAGAGGCGCTTCGCCATTTGATACTTTCAGCGGCTTCAGCGTCAACGTGAGTGGAATCGCCTCATCGCGGTGCGACACAATGCGGATCGAATCCATCGGCAATTTGGAGCGCACATCGAATCGCAGCACGAGCGTGCTTGGCGACACATGAAACGGCGCGGGATCGATCTCATTGACCACCGTCACGCTGAACGGAATCGCGACGGAGCCCAATCGCGAGACCACCTCAATCTCGCTGCGATAAAGCCCGTCCTGCGCGTCTTCTGGAATCGTGAGTTCCACGGCCACCGCCGCCGACTCACCCGGCTTCATCTCGCTCCGCGCCGCGGTAATCTTCAGCGCCTCGGACGGAATGACAACCTGCGGCAAGCGCACCTTTGCCACAGGTTTACTAATCGATACCGTGTTTGAAATCGGGCGCGCGCCGTCTGTTTTCAAACTGATTTTCAACGTCTTTCTCTGGCCCTGAATCAGGTTTCCGAAATCCAGATTCAGCGGTTCAATCTGCAAGCGTGGCTCGACGACCGTTGCCGCCCAACGCCGTAGCGCCAGCACCGGGCCCGCTTCAATGCAGACCCATCCGCCGATTTCACCACTCTTAAATCCAGTCGGCAGGGGCAGCGAAAAACGCGAAGCCGCCGCGTCATTTAAAATCCGCGGTTTCGAGACGCTCGCGTTAAGTTTTGCTCCCGCCGCATCGGGAATCAATTTGAATTGGGCATCCACTGGCAAGCGCATTCCATTCTGCGCCCACTTCCAGCTCAATTCCCGCTCTAGCGCGTCGCCCGGTTCGACCCGCCCAAAATCCCGCGGCGCATCCACGACTAGATGCCGCGGCTGAATCTCCGCCTCGACGCGCACGCGCGCCAGCTCGCGACTGCCAAATCCACGCAGAACCACCCAGCGCTGAATGCGTCCCGCCGGAGCATCCCGCGCGACATCGAATTCCAGAACGACGTCCGTTCCCACCGGCGTGCACGCCGACATCTTTAAAAGTGGATTCAATGCCAGCGGCCAAAGCCGGGAAAGCAGTCCTGCACGGTCTTCGGAGCGCAGGATGAAAAGCCGCGGCTTAATTTCAACGTTCTTCTCCGCGAGAAGCTCCGCGGAATAAACACTCATCCTCCCGCCACTCGCCTTCAGTTGCAGCGTGAGCGGCGCCTTGTCACCGGCCTGCAATGAGCCCAGGTTCACACGGGCTGGAGCCAGCAGCGTTGGAGCGGCAACCGTGATTTTCCATGGCAGCCTCACCAGTTCCGCGCCCGCCAGTTGCAGCTCGAAGGTGCCACCGTATGTGCCTGCGTCGAGAAGCTCCGGCAGCTCAACCTCAAAGCTCAGCACTTTTCGCTCGCGCGCTTTGAGCGCGTCCGGCCTCTCCTTTAATAGAGCCGCCGCGAGCGACAGGTCGCGAACCGTGCTGTCAATCGGCGGCGTCTGCCGCAGTTGCAGCGCGCCACCCGCACCCCGCACACGCAGCGAAAACTCGGCGCTGGCTCGCTCGCCGGAAAATCGCGTTCCCAGATCCAGCGGGCCGGACGTCACGAGCGCCGGCCCTTCATGGCGGCGCATGACAAATCGCGCTTCAGTCTCCCGGCGGAACTCCACCCCATCGCGTTTGCCACTTGCCGTGACGCGCACCACGCCCGAGGCGTTTTGCGGATACGCGCCGCCAGCATCCGTCAGCAGTGGCAGGTACGCGCCATAAATTCCATCGTTCTTGGCGCCATCGCCATGCGCTCCGTCGTCGAATAGCGGCGCCGTTCGCGTGGGCACATCGGCGTCAGGATCAAATATGAGCGTCGCATGCACCGCGGCATCGAGCTGCGCAGACGCATTCTCGTATAGCGATACCGCCAGCATCGGCTCGTCGGTGTCGATGCCCATGGGGATGAGCGGCTGCGGATCGGTGCGAAAGATCAGCGGATACAGTGATGTGCGTGCCGCCGCATCGAGTGTCCCGGCGCCCGCATTTCCCTTCCGCGCGCCTTCCTGAAATTGCACGCGCCACGTACCGGTCTCGGGCCATTCCACGAAATATTCCGGCCGCAGTTGAAGCGGGCTCTGCCATTTTTGTTGAGCGGTATTCTCAACATTCAGCGTGCCGCTGCGTTCGCCGCTTACCGTCAACGCCAGCGACCGCACCGAGCCGTCAATCGGAATAGCGAGGGGCTCAGCGCTCAGCGGCGCTGAACGGATCGGCCGCGTGCGCGAAATCTTGCTCGCGATGGCCGCATAGGCCAGCCGCAGATCCTTGTCTTTCGCTGCGTCTGAAAACGTTCCGCCCGTCTCCGCCGCAATGCGTTTGAGCAGCGCGCGATCGGCCTCGCGCCCGAGCGCCTGTGTGTGCACCGCCACGCCGGCCTTCGCCGCCGCCGCATGCGCATTCCCGTAGATCCCCGGTTCCTGCTGTCCGTCCGTGAACAGAATAATGCTGCCGCCAGCGGCACTGTCGTTGCCGGCGCTCAGAACACCCAGCGCGTGGCGGATGCCGCCGTCAATATCGGTCTGCCCGCGTTCATCGAGCTGCGACAGCGCCTTCTCGAAATTCTCCTGAATCGGCGTGAGCGCGATGACGGTCCGACTTTTGTTATCGAACTGCACGATGCCGATGCGGCCGATGCTTCCGGTCTGGCGCGCGGCGTCGATGAAATCCCGTGCCGCCTCCACGCGCACGCGCTGCGGATCATTGCGCCCCAGTGAAAGCGAGCCGTCCATGAGCAGCACGACATCCGCCGCCTCTGCTTTGAACACCACCGCGCCCGGCAATCGAACCTCGTGCACTTCCGCCGCTGCGTTCGGAATTTTCCAGCGCATCAGCAGATCTGCCGCACCCGGTTTTCCCTCGGGCGCTTTCAGGCCGCGCACCTGCACGAGCCACTCGCCGGGCCGCGGCGACGGCCAGACCAGCGCCCGCCCGCTCATGGCCGCGTCTTTGGCCGGAGCCGCTTCGCCCGCTTTCAATGCGAAAACAGAAACGTCGGGCCCGGTTGCCGTGCCGTCCCGTGGAATGGCCGGCAGAGCTAAGGTGAATTCGAGTGTGTCATCGGCGCTGAGTGCGACCGTGTCCGGCAGGTTGACCGCCGATACCTGTGTCGCCTCGCCCGCCATGGCGGCGGCAAAGCACAGCGCCGCCACCGCGGCACTCACACAACGAAAACAACGCGCTTGAACGCCCGGCATCAGCAGCCTCTTTAAAGGTACACACTACGGTGGGCGCGGCGTCACGCAATCCTACATTTAATGACGTCATCAAGCGTTCATTAGCTGCGTGGCGTACTTCCGAAAATCGGTTAAAATAGAACATGTATGGAACTCTCACGCGCTTCACAACGCATCCACCAGTCCGCCGACGAAGGCCGCGACATTGACGTCCGGCTGCTTCGCGCCCTCGCCATGGGCGGCAAGCCGTCCGTGGAAATCCAGTTGCTCGCCGACAGCCAGGTCGGCGACAAGGCCAATTTTCAGGCGCTCGCGCTGCTGGTTTCAGACCTGTCTGTCCCTGAAAAGCGCGCGCAGATTACCTTTGGACGCCTTCGCGCGCATCAGGAATTGCTCAAAAATTCACTGGGACGCCCGGTCGGCATAAAAACCGCCGCCATGGACTACCTCGAATACGTCGAACGAGCGTTGAATCTTCGAGACGACGAACAGGCGCTCACCTATTCCCAGCTTGCGCAGATGGCTTTTCAGGATCAGCTTTCGGGCCTGGCGAACTTTCGTTTTTTCACGCAGCGTTTCAACGAAGAAATCAAGCGCGCGCAACGCTACCAGCAACTGCTCTCGCTGCTGATGATCGACATTGACCGCTTCAAGATTTTCAACGATACCTATGGCCATCTCACTGGAAACCGGGCGCTTGAACATGTGGCTTCGATGTTGAAGTCTGAAGTGCGTGAAACGGATATCGTGGCGCGTTACGGCGGCGAAGAGTTCGCCATCATTCTGCCGCAAACCACCAAACACGATGCGACGACACTGGCCGAATCCATTCGCAAAAAAATCGAACACAGCCCTGTCGCCATTTCAGGGTTAGGCATGAAGACCGTCAGCGTCAGTCTTGGGCTCGCCACGTATCCGCGTGATGCCCGCAGCGCCGAAGCCCTCATTGCCGGCGCCGACGCCGCGCTCTATGTAGCCAAGAAAACGGGCCGCAACCGGGTCAGCGGCTTTCTGCCTGTTGGAAGCGCGACATTCTCCTACCTGCCCGACCATCCCGCGTCCACGCAGAGCATCGCCGTGGTCGCGGACTTTAACGGCTGGCAGAAAGGCGTGGATTTGATGCAGAAAGACAGCCAGGGCCGTTTTGCCCTCACCGTTCATCTTGACCCGGGACAGTACGCCTACAAGTTCGTGGTGAATGGCGAATTCTATATCGCCGATCCGCACTGCTCGCGCTTCGTCCACGATGGCTACGGCGGCCGTAACTCCATGATGACAGTAAAGTAAGCGGGGATGCGCCCCGCTTGGGATGCAACACGCTTTTCTTTCGCGAGCCCTCCCGCTAAAAGTACGTTATGAACAAGCACGATATGTTTCTGGCGATGGTGCTGACGAATGCGAAGCGCGCGGAGGCGCGGGGCGTCGTGCTGACCATCGATCGCGCGGAGGCGCGCATCGATATGTTGCTTCTGGATGGCTCGAGTCAGCCGATGACGCCGCCACCGGCGGAGATCCTGATGAAGATCATCGCGAACCTGGAACGCGGCGAGCGCGAGTTTGTCTCCCATGTGTTTGTGATTCTCATTGACGACGTCACTATTCAGCGCGGACCGGAAACCACCGTGGCGCATATTGCGAAGTGGTCAATGGAGCATGTGTAGTTTGAGGTTGAACAGACGCGCCTTCGCCTTGCACCAAAGCCTGTTTACAATAATATCGATCTCAATGAACATTTTGATTACGGGTGGCGCTGGGTTCGTCGGATCGCACGCCTCTGAACATTTCCTTTCGCAGGGCCACCGGGTCGTTGCACTGGATAATTTTGAACCGTATTATCCGCCCGAACAAAAACGCCGCAATTTAGCGGCATCACTTTCGACCTCGAATTTTCGACTGGTAGAAGGCGACTACGGCGACCGCATTTCGGTCAGTAAACTGCTTCAGGCGGAGAAGATTGAAATCGTGCTGCACTTGGCGGCTCAAGCCGGGGTGCGTCCGTCGATCGTCGACCCCTTGAAATACGAAAAAGTGAATGTCGCCAGCTTGATCTCGCTTCTTGAGGCCATGCGCGAGAGCAGCGTGACGCGCATCGTGGCGGCGTCATCCAGTTCCGTTTATGGCAATTCGACGCCGGCGCCGTTTCGCGAAGACGCCGCGTGCCTGAAACCGCAATCTCCTTATGGAGCCAGCAAACGAGCGAGCGAAATTTTTCTCGGCACGTATCACTCGCTGCATGGATTGAAGGCGATTATTGTGCGCCCGTTTACGGTGTACGGACCGCGCCAGCGTCCGGACATGGCGATCGGGCCGTTCATGCGAAAAATTCTGCTGGGTGAAACGATCACGCTTTTCGGAGACGGCAGCAATGCGCGCGATTACACCTACGTGAGCGATATCGTGGCAGGGCTCTCAACGGCGGTGAACAGTTTCCCGGTCAATTTCGGAATCTACAATCTCGGCAACGGTTCGCCGGTGTCGCTGAATGATTTGGTGGCGGCCCTGGAGGCGGCGACGGGCAGGAAGGCGAACATCGAACGCGTCGCCAAGCAGGCCGGCGATGTGGAGCACACGTTTGCCGACATCGCGCGGGCGCGCCGTGATCTGGGGTATACGCCGCAGGTGAATCTGGCGAAGGGACTCACGAACACGGTGGCATGGGTGCGCGAGGAATTGCGCCGAGAAGGCAAGGCGGTTTGACTGGCATGAAAATTCTCGTATCCGGCGCCGCCGGATTCATTGGATCGCATCTGATTCCCTGCCTGTTGCAGCACGGCCATACCGTGGCGGGATTGGTGCGCTTTTCGACGACGGCATCCGATGCGAGCAAGCGCCGCCTTGCGAAACTGGAGGCGCTGCACACGGAGTACAAGCAGAACTTTCAGATTCTAAAAGGGGAAGACGTAAAAGGCCTTCACGATCTGCTCAAAAAATTCTCGCCCGAAATCTGCATTCATCTGGCGGGGCGGTCGTGGGTGCGCGAATCGGTGGGTTGGCCGGAACTTTATGTAGACGCCAATTACGGTTTCACAACCGGTCTTGTGCAGGCGCTGCATCTGGTGGGTTGCCGGCGCATGGTCTTCGGAAGTTCGGTCATGGTGTACGGCACCGACGCCCCCCTTCCTTATATGGAAGACAACTTGGGGAGCGCGCCGTCGTCGCCGTATGGCGCAAGCAAACTGGCGTGTGAAGTGATTCTGAATACATTTCACGCGCTGCACAAGATGGAAGTCGTGAATCTGCGGCTGTTCTCGGTCTACGGGCCGGATCTGCGCCCGGACCTCGTGCCGTTTCTGATCGCATCGGCGATACAGAAAGGGCGGCCTTTCACCGTTTTTGGTGATGGCAGCAGTATGCGCGATTATGTCGAAGTGTCCGATGTGGTATCGGCTATCGAAGCGGCATGTCAGGGCAACGAAAGTTTTGAAGCGTTGAATGTCGGGTCCGGCTTTGGGACTGCGCTGCTTGATTTGATACAGGTCATTGAGAAATCCTTGGGCAAGAAAGCCGAACTTGTTTATAAAGCGCCGGCGGCTGGCGAACTGGCGGTGGCGGTGCCCGATATTTCTCTGACGATGGAAAAATTAAAGTGGGAGCCTGCGTTTGATATTGAGCAGGGAATAGAACGAATGTCGGCGTGGTTCACTGGCCGCGACGGTCCCCGATAGGCGCGGCGTATCGCAAAAAACCTGTAGGTTTCGCGGGTTGGGTCCTTTGCGGATACCCTATGCAATTTCGTAACACCTAAACAGCGCCACAGCATTCAATCTCTGCGACCGGAACGGAGACAGTGCGCGCGCTTTCGTCGTCTTTAAAAAGAATTTTCGCCGATGAATCCATGGCGATGATCCAACCGAAATTCAGTGCCGGTTTGCCGCGCCTGTGCAGCCACACATACTCTTCGCGTCGCAGGTAAATCTTGAGGCGCATATCGATTGAACTATCCGCTTTCATCCGGACCCCCTTCCGCGTGTTGATAATCGCCAGACGCTAAACGCAAAAACTAGGCCACGATCTCTCGATAAAGAATAATGGATTTTTGAACCGACCCCGCACGCCATTTGCCCCTCGGTAAGTGGAAGTCAACGTCAAGGCCATAACAGACGGAGGGAGCTGTGATTAGGGCATTAGTGATAGATGATTACCAAGAGCACGTGGACACGCTGGTGAACACGCTCAATATGTATGGTTGCGAAGCACGTGGTGCCAGCGCCGGCTCAGAGGCTCTCATGATTTGTGAGAGTTGGCAACCCCATCTGGTTATCTGCGACGGTTTACTGGAGGGCATGCGGGCTTGGCAATTCGGCCATATGCTGCTGCGCCATGAACTTCCACACCGGCCGTATCTGGTTGCGCTGACCGGCTTTGCGAGCACCTTGCAGCGCCGGCTGTGTGAGGAGTGCGGTTACGATGAATACGTGACAAAACCCATCGAACTGTCGACCTTGTTAACGTGGGTTCAGAAAGCGCGGCAACGCTCGGAACACGTTCCCGGGTTCTGATAGCTCCTCTAAAACTCCACCCATTTCCGGTTTCCCAGTTCACCACTGGGGAGCCTCGCGCGGGGAATCCTGCGCCACCCTCCGATTCGCACTCCACAATCGCGACCTTTCGGCTACAGTAGGCACCGTTCATTTACATAGTGTTGTGCGCTCAAAATTCGGCGCGTCACTATTCTGAAATCTCGGTGCAAGGGCGGAACCACGCGTGGGTAGGGAACTGATGGCTGCACGTATCGTCATCACCGGCATAGGCCTGACTGCGCCCAATGGCAATGACCTGGCGACCTTTCGGCGCAGCTTGTTAACAGGCAAGTCGGGCGTGAGGCCCTATTCCACTCGCTATATGGGTGAGGTTCTCGCGGGCGTCTGCGACTTCGACGAACTCAAGTATCAAAAGAAAAAAGAATTGCGGCGTGGCACGCGTGCGGGATCGATTGCGATCTACTGCGCCAACGAAGCGCTCGCGGACAGCAGCATCAAGTTCACCACAATGGACAAATCTCGTGTCGGCGTGTACCTGGGGGTCACAGAACACGGGAACGTGGAAACTGAGAACGAAATCGCGGCGATCAAAGAATACAATTACGACGTCAAATACTGGTCGCACCACCATAACCCGCGCACCGTGGCCAACAATCCCGCCGGCGAAGTCACCCTCAACTTGAAAATTACCGGCCCGCATTACACGCTGGGAGCGGCCTGCGCGGCGGGCAACATCGGATTCATTCACGGTCTGCAAATGCTCCGTCTTGGCGAAGTGGATCTGGCCTTCGCGGGCGGTGTTTCGGAGAGTATCCACACGTTCGGGATTTTCGCCTCCTTTAAGAGCCAGGGCGCGCTGGCGACTCACGCAGACCCGACGAAGGCGTCGCGCCCCTTTGATCGCGACCGCAACGGAATCGTGGTGAGCGAGGGCGGCTGCGTCTACACGCTGGAGCGGCTTGACGACGCGCTCGCGCGAAACGCCAGGATTTACGGTGAGATTGTCGGCTACGCGATCAATTCAGATGCGAGCGATTTTGTGCTGCCCAATTCCGAACGCCAGGGTCAATGCATGATGGCGGCGTTGAAAAAAGCGGGCATCGGGCCGGGCGACGTACAGATCATCAACACGCACGCGACCGGAACGAAGCAGGGCGACATTCAGGAATGCCAGGGCATCCGTAATGTGTTTGGCGATCATTCCGGTGTGAACATCAACAACACGAAGAGTTTTATCGGCCACGCCATGGGCGCCGCGGGGGCTCTGGAGTTGACCGGGAATCTTCCCGCGTTCGACGACCGGATTGTTCATCCCACGATCAACGTGGACAACCTTGATCCCGATTGCGCGCTGCGCAATCTGGTGTTGAACGAGCCCAAGCAAATTGACAAGGTGGACTATATCCTTAACAATTCGTCGGGCATGCTGGGAATCAATTCGGTGGTGGTCGTTAAACGGTACGAGCCTTAAATTTTAACACGAAGTTCACGACGGACACGTGGGACAAAGGGTTAGAGACGCATGACACGAGATGAAATCCGGCAGGCGATTGTGGACATTATTACGGACATCGCGCCGGACGAGGACTTAAGCGCCCTGAAAGGGGATGTGCGGCTGCGGGATCAGATCGAACTGGACAGCATGGATTTCCTCGACATCGTGATGGAACTGCGCAAGCGCTACAACGTCGAAGTACCCGAACCCGATTACATGCAGCTGGCCACGCTGGATTCGAGCGTGAATTATCTAGAGCCGAAGTTGAAGGACAGATAATCTCAGTCTTCCCGCATCACCGCCGACCCCTCGTTCGGCTTGCTCGCTTTTTCCCATGCTTCCGTCACCCGCCGCACCAGCGCTGCGCGCGAATTCGTCAACAAAAACGCTTTGCGCGCGGCATTGATGGCGCACGTCCGCAGCAACTCCCAGCTCAGCCCGCATTGCGTGTACGCCAGCCAGTACTCCCTGCTGAGTGTCGTCTGGCTGATGCACGGATCGTCCGTGTTGATCGTGGCGACGACGTTCGCCTCCAGCAACGCCTTCAGTGGGTGCGTCGCGTAATCCGCGCACGCCTGGGTCTGAACGTTGGATGTCGGACACGTCTCCAGCGGCACTTTCGCCTTGGCCAATTGCGCCATCAGCTGCGAATCCGAGCAGGCCCGGATGCCGTGGCCGATACGAGCCGCCCGCAGCACGCGAGCCGCCTCGATAACGCTCTGCGATGCGTTCGCGCGCGCGTCTTCTCCCGCATGAACCGTGATCCCGCGCCCATAGGCTTTCCAGCGGCAGAACGATTTCGCGAAATCAAATCCCGAGAACGATTCGTCGCCCGCCAAGTCCAGACCCATCAGCGACGAGCCCACCGGACGCTTCAATAAATCCAGCGCTGGAAGATTCACGGCCAATCCGAACTGCCGCGCGAGCGTCACGATGAACACCAGCGAGATGTCGTGCTTCGTCGCTTCCGCTTTGGCGCCGCGCACGATAGCCTCGGCCGCGCGTTCCACCGCGCGTGTGGATTCAATCTCGTCCAGTCCCGCCGCCTCTTTCATCCGCCGCGCGAAAAAAACCGGCGAGAACCGCAGCTCCAGATGGACCACGCCGTCCCGCGCCGCGTCCGCCACCGCTTCCGCCGCCACACGCTCGAGTTCTTCAGCGCCGCCGTACTTGAAACGCAATCCGTCAAAGCGCGATAAAAAGGGCAGAAACCCCGGCGCTTCGCCGACAGGGATCGTGACCGCCTTGACGCATTCATCATAAGTCGCGTGAAGCTGCTGGCCCTGGTTGCCGTGAAATTCCCACAGGGTCTCCGGCCGCATCGACCCTTCTAGATGGCGGTGCAGCTCCACCTTGGGCAGGCGTTGCAGTGATTGAAGATCGACCCTGGACGATGGCATTGATGAACCCAATAGCCGGAATAAATTCAGCCACCCATAAACAAATTCTAGCCCGAACCCCATTCGCGCGCGTGTGGATTTTCGTTGCCTGTTCCCCGCGCCCCGCTGCGCTTGTTGGGAGGGGGGCCGGGCGCGCTTACAGGCCTCCGGGTTAGATGTAAATCGTTGCCGTTTAACCCGGTCCGCGCTAACGTTCAACGCGAATCAATGATGAATCGAGATCGCGTATGAACGAATCTCCACCACCAGCCCCGAGTTCCCCGCCGTCTTTGCAAGACGCCGTCTGTCCATCCTGCGATGCCGTGCTGCGCAGTGTTTCCAGCGAACCCGGCGCGCTGATGCGCTGCCTCAATTGCGGCACGCGTTTTCGCATTCCTGGCCGCGCCGAAAAATCAGCCGCGGCCGGCACGCCGCCGCCGCGCACGCGCCAGCCGCAAAGCCCCGGCTACTGGCTGCTCCGCATCCCCGCCATTCTGGCGCTCACCGCTTCCATCGCGTTCACCGCGAGCATGCTCTATTTCGAACTGCCGAAAGCGATGGCGCGCGCGCGATTTGAAGACTGGGTCGGCTGGGCTTATCTGCCGCTCGCCTGCTGGGTCGGCTGCTTCCTTTTTCTCATCACCAGGTCGCTCGCGCGCATCGATCAGCACTCTGTTTACCGGGCTTGGAAGCGCGGGATCGTCCAGGATGCGCTACCGCCGCCGCCTGGTTCAAGCCTGCCCTTCATCGCGCCGCTCGCCATTGGCGGCGGTCTCGTACCGATCGTCATGATCAGTGTCAACGACGGCCGTTTTGAAGAATCGATGATCATCGGCATCATTCTCGGGGCTGTGGCGTTTTTCCTGGGATTCGCCGTTGAAGATTGCCGCCAGTTTCTATGGCGGCAGAAAGTGCTCGCGCGCGCCTGCTGTGAAAAAGCAGGCGTCGAACTCCACGCGTTAGACATCGCCAGGCATGCGCGGCGCGGCACGCTCCTGCTGCCAGCTATTCCTGGGCTCTGCGGTGTGGGGTTTATTTTTGCGAGCGCCGTGCGACTCTCAAACATTTACAGCGACCGAAGCGAGGTCTTTCTTGTTTTGCTGGGAGGCGGGTTGCTTATCGCTGCCGCCAGCGCGCTGTTCCTGCTTACGCGCATGTGGAATGAAGCGGTAGTCTATTGGCGTCTGGCCGCAGGCGAAAAGCTCCCAACGCCTGCCGCCGCGCCCACCGGACTGATCCATTTTCTCACTTCGTTTAGCGGTAGCCGGGTACTGCGTGCGGTGGTTTTTATTGCATGGCTTGGGCTGCTGACGACGAATAGGGATTACAATTACGGCTACCAGCCCGAGCCCACCCACTTCTCCTTTGTCGCCACTAGCGTTATTTTTACGGCGGGTCTGCTGTTCCTGCTTCTGGATACATCCGCCCTGATGGTCAACTCGCGTTCTCTCGTGCCTCCAGAAGACTCCGGCGACTTGCAATTGAATCCGCTCTTTTTTTATCTACTGGGCATGGTCTTGTGGCTCTGGTTGCTTATTGCAAATTTGTCTAACCGAGTCACATATTACCAGCAGTATTATAAAAACGTGATTCCCTACGATACGTCACTTCGCGACCCCTATTTGTTTCTGATGAATTTGACACTTTGGCTCGCCGCCGCGTTGGTCCTGGCCATGCTTTTTATCGCACTGAAAAGATTATATTCCCGGAAACGCACCGGAGACGTATTGGAAGTTCCCATCGAGATTCGCCGCCTGAGTCTCCTGCCGCTGGCCTTCATTTCAGTGGCCGCACTCTGGGCGGCGCTAAGTTTATTTCTGTGGCATTCTTATTACTTCAACTCAACGTTTCTGATCACTGAAACCTGTCTCGGCGTTTCAGCGGTCTGTCTGGCACTCTGGCTGGCGATCTTGCTTCCTCAAGTCTGGCGCTGGCGCACCGCGCAACGGCTCTGCCTGTGCGTGCCGGATGAATCGTCGTCGCTTGCTCGACTGCCGTTCTGGACTCATGGACTGATCCTCGGCGCATTCCCGCTCGCCGGAATTCAAGCCTTCCTGTTCGCTTGCTTGTTGTACGAGCCATGGGCGCGCAACACGTTTCAGTATAGCTATGGGCTACTGACGCTCGGCATCGTGCTTCTCATTTTTTGGTTGCACTACCCGACCGTCTGGCTGGCCACGATCCTGGGCGAATTTCTCCGCGCCGAAAAAGACCTCGAACTCCCCGCCGAAGAATGAATGCCGTTGTACCGCAGGCTTCCAGCCCGCGAGTTTCAAAAATCTGCAACGTAAAAATCTGCCACGGGTCCCGAGTATCGAAATCGGCTGCCCGCGCGCATCCGGACGAACTCCAGATTTTGTTGAAGCAATGCGGACACAGTTGATCGACGTCAACTCGTCGTTGCCGTCCTCCGTGCCCTCTGTGTACTCTGTGGTAGATTCAATTCCGTAGCCGTGGCGCCTTAACGTCTTGGCGGTTCATCCGTCAGTCCCGTGGTTACGCCAGATACGGGATCGCCATCGGCCCTTCGGGCAGCACGGCGATCGGCGTATCCTTGCCGCGCTTTTTCAATTCCTCGGCAAGGCGCGCGGCGATATCCGTCACCGGCTCCAGGTGCGCCTTTCGGACCTCCTCCGGCGCGATGTCGCTGACGAGGCCCACGTGCGCTTTCAGGCAGATGATCGCCAGCAGCTGCGCCTCCCATTGATCGTACATCGAAAATCCAGGCGCCAGAATACGGTCGAGCAGCTCGCGCGGGGTCGCCGATTCGAACAGCAGCTTTCTGAAATTTCCATGTGTCGGAAAGCCGTCGTTGCACTTTGACGCCGAGATCATGAATCCGTCCTGCTCGATGACCTGCGCGCCAGCCGACATCCCTTTCACCGCCTGGTACAAATTCTGGTCGAGCGGGTAGCCGCTGTTGGTCGTGACCACAATGGGGAACGCTTTTTTGCATGCGACCATCACCGTCGATTTTGAAAACGCGCAACCCTCCAAGTGTGCTTTCATCGCATCGCCGCAGAAAAAGCGCGTGATCCGCCGCTTGTGGTTTTGCGTGACATTGATGCAGAAATCCACCGGCAGCACCGAGCCGTTCTCGCGAATCTGCCGCTGCGTCGGATTGCCCTCCAGCACGCCCCACGTGCTCTGGGGATCGCCGATCGTCTTCGCGTCGTGGTAGCGCATGATTGACGCGATGTCCGCGACCGCCGGGAAAATCCCTTTATAGCCGCCGGAAAATCCGGCCATGAAATGCGGCTCGATGAAGCCCATCACGATACGCTTGTCGGCCTGCACGTACTCCCGGTTCATCAGAACCTGGAAACCGTCGCGCGTTTTCCCAGCCGGCTCCAGCGTCGCGGGGTCCAGCGAGTTGTGATTGACGATCGTGTATTTTTTAGCGACGTCCGCGCCAACCATCGCGTCGAGTTCCAGCGGTGTGTTCACGCGGTGCGAACCGGTTCCATTGATGATCGTGAAATTTCCGGCGGGAACATGCGCGAGTTCTTTGAAAATCCAAGGCAGCAGCCGGTCGGTTGGCAGCGGCCGCGTGATATCCGGAATCACGATTGCCACCTTGTCCGAGGCCTTGATAAGCTCCTTCAGCGGCTCGGCGCCGATGGGCGCGCGCACCGCCGCTTGAAACCCGGCCGCCTCATCCGGCAGCCCCTCGAGAAATTTGGGGGCCAGCACCGTTACGTTCGAAGAAGGGAGGTTAACATGGAGGCCGTCTTTGCCATACTGCAGATGAATTTTCATGCAAACTCCCAGCGCCATGAGCGCCACGCTCATGTTTTATTTTGTTACATGGTAATGCGCGCTGAGCCGTGCGTAAAACAAAAGAACACTACGCCGTTTATGAATAAGCATCATGCATTTGTCTGTTCTACTTAATCTTCCCCTTGCCCTTCTTCGCCGAATAGGTCGTGTTGAAGGTGCCGGTGTACAAATAAACTTTTCCTTCGATCGTCAGCGCAACCGTGACCGGCAGCGTAAGCGACGATAACGGCACGTCGTCTGCGATGCCGTCTTCCGCCATGAACGTTTTCAAATTCTGTTTCTTTACCTTTACGGTCAGCGCCGTGAATGGCTTTGTTTTCAACGCCGCCGAAATATCGCCTCGCGTGCCCGTCGCTGTTTTCAGCGTCAGCCCGCCGAATTTCGCGGTGACCGGCACGATGGATTTATTCGTCAGTGGCGCAATCCCGCTCGGCAGAGTCAGACTCATCGTCAGCGTCGCGGTATCACTAAAGGTGTTGCGTATGAAACTGAATGACATCGCGCCTTTGGTGACGCTGACCGTGCCCTGCGCCACCGGCGTGCTCGACGCGTCGTCGGGATCCGTTCCCGCCACCGCTTCCTGGCCATTGTTCACGCCGTCTTTGTCGTTGTCGCCCAGATCGTCTTTCACAATCTCGATGGTGCCGGTGAAGCGCGAAAACACCGACGTGTTGCTGTTGGAGTCCGTAAACGTCGCCGTCAGTGCCTGCCCGGTTTCCACATCCACTTCAAACCCGAACGACGCGCGCGTTGGAATTCCGCGCGAACCGGCTGCGGCCCGTTCGCCCGGCGCCGTGTTGTTGCGTCCCAGGATCTGTCCGCCCTGCGCTTCCGAATCGCTGAACAACTCCACCGAGCCCGTGCGTTCAACGTTTTTGGAATCCGCGGGAATTCGGCCGCGAATAGTGACGCGCCGGCGCACAGCCTTTTTCTTCGATTCCGCTTCCGTCATCGTTACGCTCTCAATAAGCGGCGCCACGATCCCTTCATTGCTTCCGTTCGGCAGATAGATCGCGCCATTCTTATTCAGGCTGATGCGATTTCCCTGAATGGGATTCTTGATGTTCGATGCGCCATCGAAGACCACGCCGTAATCGCCGTTGAATCCGATGATGTTATTTTCAATCCGGGTGCTTTCAGAGTTGCATTCAGACTCCACATAAATGGCCGTGAAAATGTTTCCGAAATTGAATTTCTGGTCAAAGTACGTCGCGGGGTCGGCCTTCACCGCGGAGGCTTTCAGGCCGAAGAAATTTCCCTGGATCAGATTGTTTTTCGTCAGCGCCGCATTGAACTGAAAATCCTGCCGGTAGATCGAAATGCCAAATTCATTGCCGCTGAAAACATTGGCTTCGCCTAGCACCGTGCCGCCGATAATGTTATTGCTCGCGCCGCGCGCCATGCCGATGCCCAGGCAGTTTCCGGGCCCGCTCTCTCCGCTCAGGTCCGGCCCGAACCAGATTCCCTTTACCGTGTTGTTGTTGCTCTCGTTGCTGAAAAAAATGCCGTTGCTCGCGAACGGCAGATTCTTGGTGTTTTTGATGATGCACATCCCCTGGCCGTTCGGCCCGGCGCCGATGGTGCGGTCTCCGCCCAGCGAACAACGAATGCTGTCCTGGATCACCAGTCCGTTGGAGACGTAGACGGGATTGCCAATGATGGTGAGTCCGCGAACGACAATGTCGGCGCACTCAATAAGAAGGAGTGCGCTCACGACCGACTCCGGATGTTCGCCTGACGTGACGCTCGACGCATCGATGCTGACGCGCCGGTCCGACGCGTCGATCACGATGCCCTGTTTCAATTCAAGGCGCGGCAGCAGTTCGATCTGCTTGAACTCCGGATTGCGGAAGTGCGCGCTAGTCAAAATGATCGTTGTTTCAGCATTCGTTTTTGTCGGCGAAAAAATCGTTGCATCAAAAAGAATGCGGTCAAAATTCTGAGCACGCAACAGGCAATCGCGCAACGAATTCGGACCGCTGTCGTTGATGTTCGTAACGGTCAGATCCGCAGCGTTCATTCCGCATGCAACGAAAACAAGAAGCCAAATCGCTCTGGCGAACATGGTGTGCTCCTGATCGGTTAAATGGGTGTTCGGTGCAACGGCAATTTCAACGCAGACTATACGGCAGGCAAGCTCTGCATTTCAACATTGAACTTGGTGAAATATGCGGCGGGGCGTGTTTATTAATGAGGCCGCTTGAGATGGCGAAAAGAGCCTGACGACGAGGTCAAAATTAGCCGACGCGTCATCCAGCATGGAAAACGAGCTCTAAGCGGATTTTATTTTACCGGCTGGGGAAATTCGCTGATCAGCTTCACCGACGAAACAAATGTTTTGAACGTCGGCGTGTCGTTGCCATCCGCGCTGAATCCCTGCACGGTGACGAGGATTTTTTCCGCCGTGCGCGCCAAGTAGAGGATCGTCACCAGCATGCGCCCGTCGCTGCGCCTGTTTTCGTACGAGAAGCGCCACGAGTGGCCGGGCACCGGAATCGCCGCCGCTTCCATTTTATTATTAGCGACCTTGAAGCCTTGTTTCAGCGCCGAAGCGATCGCGCCAACCTCGATTTCCTTGCGCGTGTGTTCGTCCAAATCCTTGAGCAGTTCCCCGACCGACACGGTCACGGCACCGCCCGTTTTGGGATTGAAGCACATGTAGTTCTTGCCTTTTTCAATGACAGGCTCGAGCCACCGCCAATCCGGCGTGGGTGCAGCGAACGTGCAGTTCGCTTCTTTGAGGATGAGCGTTGATCCGTCGATTTTTTCTTTGGGAACGGGTGTGAAGCCAGCCGGATCGCTTTGCGCTCCGGCCACGCTGTAACAAAGAAGTATGGAAAAGACCAGAAACGCCGCCGCAATCAACCCATTCATGAACGGCTCCCGCGGTTATGCCTTATGAATGTGAGTGGCGCGGGCGACTCTGTCCGTGGCTCGGAGCCCGCACCACTGAGGCCTAGTCCTTCGGCGTCGGTTTTACGAGTTCCTTCAGGTACTTGGCGTACTTGGGCAGAATCTCGTCCGGATCGGCATTCTCCTGAAGCACTTCCAGCGACAGGTAACCGCGGTAGTTGCCGCCCTTCAGCATGTCCGTAACCTGGTTCATCGGCACGAATCCTTCGCCCGGCTCGCACGGCAGAATCTTGGTGCGGTCGTCGTTGAAGGCGCAGTCATGAACATGGATATGGCGCACGTTATCGCAAATCGCGTCGTATGTGTCTTCGACTGATTCCAGCACGCGGATCGGGTGCAACACGTCCCAGAGGACGCCCAGCTTGGTTGAATACACCTGGCTCAGCACTTCGGCCGTGTACTTTGAATGGCTGAACGGGCCATGTGTCTCGAGCAGGATCATCGAGCGGACTTTTTCTTTTTCCGCGAACTCCGTGCATTCGTCGATCGCTTCCGCGATGTAGTCGATCACGCCCGTAACTTCCATGCCGTGCGGAATGTCCCCGCCAAATACGCGTATATAAGGAGCGCCGATGGCATCCGCCACACGCAGGCACTGTTTCACGTTGTTGATGGTCTTTTTGCGTTCCAGAGCATCCGGGCTCGAGAAGGAGAAGGAGGTCGCCAGACAGGCCACGGCCATGTTCGCAGCATCAAACTGTTTTCGCACTTCACTCAGGTATTCCGCGCCACTGTCGATTTCGATGCCGTGCAGATGTCCTTTGCCGATGCGCAACTCGACGCCGTCATATCCATACGTTTGCATCCCGTCAACAATAGCCGCGACGGTCCATTCCGGGCACACCCACGTTGTAAAGCTCAACTTCAAGTTATAGGTGTTCGCGTAAGCTGTTGCCATGAGCCGAATACTCCCAATCTAAAAACAAAACATCCCTGCTGAGGCAGTGGCCCCACGGGGGACTCGCTAGCCTAAAAGGACAAGAGCGCGGCAAGTTTATGGAGCGTGGCTCATCTAGTCAAGGCCATCAGCCCTAAAACCGAGGCCGCAACAAAGTTTTTTGCACGTCTCGCCGTATATAGCAGACACATCGAAAGAATGATTTTTAGTAAGTTGTCTGTAGCCATTCAAGTCAATCACGGGTCTTACCGATGACCTTTATACGATATCGGGTGTTATTCCCGTTGAGATTGCATGGCCTCAGCAGGCGGAAAATGGCTGGCGTAAACGGAACCGTACTGATCGTTGACGACAATGCCGACGTGCGTGAAACGCTCGCGCTGCTTCTGTCGTTGGAAAATTACGGGACCTGCACCGCTACAAACCGCGATGAAGCCCTTGAGGAACTGAGTATTCGCGAACCGCATGTGGTGCTGCTCGATTGGTTTATGCCCGGTGTTTCGCTGGAAGAATTCGTAATCAAGGCCCGCGCCATATACCCTTACATTCAAATGGTCCTGCTTTCAGCCAGCCCCAATATTGAAACGAAGGCCAAAGACCTCGGTGTGCTGTGCCTCGGAAAGCCCTACGAACCCACTCATGTCCTGGCCTTAATTGGGCATTGCGTGCAGCGGCGTGGCGGGCTCGCTTCGCCGCACCTAGATGGCACAGGCGCTCGATGACGCAGTCTTTGTAGGAATTTCGGGGTTATTTTCAATTCGTGGTAGCAATTGGTGGCCATTTCCGGTTTTCTTTCTCTTGTCGTCATGTGCTCTGAACGCACTCTGCAAGAACAGGCTGATAAAATGGTAAGCACCAAGAAAACGGTTCTGATTGTCGAAGACAATGCCGATGCACGGGACACTCTCGCGCTTCTTTTGTCTCTGGAGCAGTACGTGACGCGCATCGTCACGACCCGTGACGATGCCCTCGAAGTGCTCAAGCACGGCGAGCCCGACGTGGTGCTGTTGGATTGGTTCATGCCCGGACTCTCCATTGAAGAGTTCGTTGTATTGGCACGAAAAGTGTATCCATCTATTCAGATGGTGTTACTCTCCGCGAGCCTGAATACGGAAAAAAAAGCGTTGGAGCTAAGGCTGCATCATCTGTTGAAACCCTACGAGCCTGATGATTTGCTGCAGTTGATCGATACGTGCATTCAAAAGCGTCGCAGGCTGGATTTTCCATATTGATAACTAAAGATATGAAGTGGCGTCGCCCAGCGCAGGAGCTTTATTCCCTTTCAAGTGAGTTGATCCATGACCATTGAAACCAGTCGCACCATACTTGTCATCGATGACGACATCCAGGTTCGTGATACCGTCACGCTCTTCCTGTCCCGTCGCGGTTGCGTCGTGCAGTCAGCGATGAACATCGACACGGCGTACCGCATCATCAATGGTGATTCGCCGGATGTCGTGCTGGTGGATCTGGAACTGCCATGCATGGATTTGCAGGCGTTGAATACCGCCATTTTGGCGCGGAATTCAAATGCCAAGCTGCTCGTGATGACTGCCATCCGGCAACCTGGAAGCCGCACGCGCACAGGCCTAAAAGTCCTCGTCAAACCCATCGAAGAAGCCGCGCTGCTCATGGCCATCGGTTCCTGTGATATGACGCTTTAACTATCGCGTTGCCAGCGCGCTCTAAAATCAAACTAAAGTTTACGAATTCGTCTGCCTCGTTATGATCTTGGCAATGGCAAACGGAAAAATTCTGGATATTGGCTGCGGTCAAACTAAAACCGCCGGTGCGGTGGGTATAGATATACTTCCGGGCGCGGGCGTGGACATCGTTCACGACCTCAATGCGCTGCCTTGGCCTCTTGAACCCAACCAGTTCGACACCATCATCTGTTCACACGTCATCGAACATCTTACCGATCTGGTGGGAGTGATGAACGAAATTCACCGCGTGAGTCGAAACGGCGCGCGCATCCATATCATAACGCCGCACTTTTCCAGCCTCAATTCGTGGGAAGATCCCACGCACACGCGCCATTTCGCGCGCCGCAGTTTCAGCTTTTTCGATACCGAGAGCAAACACTGCTACACAAACTTGCGCATGAAAGAGGTCAAGGTGGACCTGTCTTTCGGCGGCGGGCTCTGGGACTTCATCGGCAAGACTCAATACCGCTTCTTCCCTGTGCTCTGGGAAAAACACTTCGCGTTCATCTGGCGCGCCCGCAACCTTTTCGTCGAACTCGAGGTCGTCAAATAATGCCGTGGTCCAGGCGTCTCTGCCGGGACAAGCCATTTATTTTCCAGGCTTAACAAACGTCGCTTCCGGCAGCCGCACGTCCTTTAGCAGATGCGGCGGCGGCTCTTTCTGCAGCACTTCGATGTACGATTCGTCTTTCAGTTTCTCGAACAATTCTTTTTTGCGGCCCTTTAAGCGCTCGGAATACGCCAGCGCCTCGGCGCGCTCAGCGGCCTCTTCAAAGATCTGAATTTTCACGGGCCGGAAACCGCCGCGCTGAACAATGAGGATGTAATCGTCCGTTTCCATGGGCTCGGACACCTCGCCGTCTTTCAAACGTTCAGCGATCTTTTCTTCGACGGGAAAAAATCCCGATGGCAGATCCGGTTTTCCATCGCGCGAGAGCAATCCGCCCTGTGCCGCAAACTCCGGGTCTTCGCTGACGCGCGCGGCCAGCTCCGCGAAATCTCCGCCGCCGCTTAGTTTTTCCCGCAGCATTTTCGCCGCCTGCCGGGCCACGTCGGGACTGGTGAACTTCGACTTGGCGATGCGGATCCGCCGCAGCCGCCAGGCTTCGTCCTGCTTGAACAGCTCCGGATGCTTTTCATAAAACTGGCGAGCGGCGGCGGGTGATCGCGGGATTGGCCCCAACTCCACCGCAAGCACGTCGCGCCGGAAGAGCTCGCGCGAGAGCCCGGCTTCCCACTGTTCCATGGACTGTCCGCGCCGTCTCAACGCGGACCGCAGTTCCTCTTCCCCGCCGGCGGCGGCAATGAGTTCGCGCCGCAGCCGCCTCACCGCATCGGCTTCTTCGCGCTTGAAGAATTCAACCGCGCGATCGGGGCTGATGTTACCGCCCGCTCGCGCAATATAATAATTGATGATGTCTTTGCGCCGCTTGTCGGCGCGCTGATCCATGATGCGGTCCTGCGTCGCCGTCTCGAGCGCCTCCGACCAGGCGATACGAATAGCCGGTTCCAACGCTGCCGGAGAAAGCTGTCCGCGCCGCAGCTTGTCCAAAATCAATACCTGGCTGTCGGCGAAAAGCGTTTCGACTTCGCGAATGCTGACGATCTGCGTGTTGATCTTCAGCGCCGGGCCATTGAACGTCTCGGCCCGAGCGGCGAAAGAGATGAGAGAGAGCAGAAAGAGGACGTGCCTGAGACGCATGGTTTGATCCTGGCCTTATTTGGGCTGCTGTCCCGGCGGCGGCTTCGGGGCCTTCGGGTCGGGCTCCGGACGCAGCAGTAGATTCATGGAATCCACCGGCGAGATCACCGCACCGGTGGCGGACAGATGCTCCAGAAGGTGCGGCGGCAATCCTGGCACGCGGTCGATCAACGTCTGGCCCAATAGCCTGGACGTCAATGTTCCCGGCAGGCCGACTCCCAGGCGATCGCCGAGCAGCGCCGGAATTTCAGCATCCGCGGGTTCCGCACCAAACGTCTTGCGCGTATGCTGTCTGGCGAGCTCCAGTGACGACAGATCAGTGACGCGGTCCATGCCAAACAGCGCGCGCATGGCCAGCCCTTTCAAAGGCGTCCATGGAAATTTCAAATTCGGCGCCGCGGGCCGGCCATGAACGCGCAGCGCCAGTTTCGTTTCAACATCGGTGGTGTACTCCTGCTGCTCCGGTCCCGGCCAGCGGTCCACGTTCAGGCGCTGCCGCGCCGCAAGCGGCATCGCCGAGGGATAGAGAATCATCTCTTCCGCAAAGGCTTCGTCGGCGAGATTGATCTTCAGATTTTTCAGTTGCAGGTCCAGGCCCGCACTGGCTCCGCGCCCGGTGAACTGCACCGCCGCGAGCGTCGCCAGTCCGCTGCGAACCTCAATCGTTGGCTGCAGCGTTTCGAATTCGAGCCGGCGAAAATCGGCGCCAAACGTTTTGCCCAGGTAAGCCTGCGTGCCCAGCGCGAGGACGTTCAAGCCTTTCAGGCTTTCCCCGACCGGCATGCCTTGAGAGAGTTCCGCGGCGGTGATCGCTTCGGAACTCGTCGCGTTCATAAACGAGCGGAAATACGCCGGCCCCAGCGATTTAAAATCAGCCATCCAGGGCGGCGCCGCTTCGGTGGCGTCATCTATGGAGGCCGGCGCCGAGACGCTTAAATGGGTGATGCTCAGCTTGACGTTGCCTTCCCATGTCTGGCGGTCAGTGCTTGAGAAATTCCCACTGCTCAGCGTTCCCTGCGCCGATATTTTTCCGCCGACCACGTAACCGGTTTTCGTTGTGCAGCCCAGCATCTGCGCGATGTCGCCATCGAGTACGCGCAGCCGCAAACGGTACCCCACGCCCTTCACGCCAAGCCTGCCCGTGGTGTGCACCGCCGCGCCTTTGGAGAGATCGAAATCGGCGTCCGCGAGCTCAAATTTTCCGCCATAAAAATGGGTCGTCAACGCTGGAATATTCAGCTTGAGCCCCTTCAAAGACAGGTTGGTTGCTTCAACCGAGTTCAGTGTCACATCCGAAAGTACGATCGAAGGCGCGCTCAGACTGCCCGTGAAAACCACGTTCTCAAGCGCTTTCAAACGGCGCTCGTCGGAGAGCTTCGGGGGTGCGGCACGGGTCAGCGCCGCGGAGAAAAGATCTCCGGACGCGAGCAGCACGGCGGGGTCAAGCGGCGTGCTGAATGTCAGATCGGAACTCACGTTGACCGGCAGTCCCGGCGCGCGCATCGCGCCGACGAGCGTCAATTTGGCATCGGTCGAGTTGGCCTGCAGCTTGGGCGACGCAAACGATTGCGTGACGGACGTGTTCGGTGTGCGGTGCTCGACAAGAGCTTTGAAATCTTTCCACGCCAGGTCGCGCGTGGTCAGGCGGAACTGTCCCCACAGTTTCAAATCCACGGCCTCGCCGCTGCCGGATGCCGCCACGATCTGCGTGTCCTGGCAGAGCGCGTTGAATTCCAGCGCGTCGCTTTCCGGATTCAATCCCGTCAGCCGCGGATCGTCTTTTTCCAGTTTCAGCAGCTTAGCCAGCTCGACCGGATTGGGTTCCATTACCGCGCGGAGACCGATGATGCTCCCTTTATAGGTGACCGCCACGTTTTTCAGCGAGCCGGAAAGTTTAAGCGTCAGCGGGACGCGCGGAAACAGGCTGGCGAGGTAGGGAATGTCCGCGGCTGGCGCGTTGAGGCGCACCTGCATGCGGTCCGTCGCCTGATCGAACTTCAGCGCGGTCAGCGCACAGGGAACGGGACCGCCGTTGATGACCGCCTCGCCAATCTGAAGATTGGTTCCGTTGCGGCCGAAGCTGGCGTCCAGATCCTTGATGTCGATGGGGACTGGTTTTCCAGTCAGCTTCAAGCGTCCGATCTGCGCGAGCGTCTCGTGCGAATAAAGACACTGAGCCAGTTCCAGTTTGCAGGGTTCCCCGGCCGGCTTCTCGTACGTGTATTTAAGGTGCGGCAGCGCCGCGGTGATGCGCGCCTTATCGAGGGCCACTTCGTCCACGTCAACGGCCAGCACATTGCCGTCGTTCTGCGACATCGCCACGCCCATGCGCAGCGCCCATTCGTTGGCGAAGGAGAACGAGACGGGCCGCGCGGCTGGCTTGGCGTCCTGGCCGGGAACGATCAGCGCCGGCGCCGACGCCTTCTGCGCATAACAGACCAGGTCGTTACGAAACGCGCCGACCAGCGTCCATTTTCGCAAACGCGGATCGCTGCGCGAGAATCGCACGGCGGCCGCTTTCCAGAGGCCTTCGGGTTTCCAGTCTTCATTCAAGATCGCGGCGACCGACGCGGGCGGGGGGCGGCTCCCGGGTTTTGAGGGATAGGCCACGCGCAGCCATTCAATAAACGCGGCGGTATCGACCTGCAACGAATTCAACGCAAGCTCGTCGCCGAGATGGTCCAGCAATGCCGCCGGACCATTCTCGTTCAGCAACGCCTCGAGCTGTTCGGTGAACGGCGCGGCGTCTTCGGCGGTGGGAAACAGGCGGTTGCACAGATCGCGCACGCGCAGCACGGAACCGGTGGCATCGGTGTTGAGCAGGAAGGAAATCGGTTTCTTCTCCGTCTGTTTGAATTGCAGCTTCTGCAGATTGACTTCGTCTTTCTTGCGATCGAAATCGATCTTCAGCGCGACCGAACCGCAGAGCGGGTTGTCGACCGGCAGCAGGTGAATGGCGCGCGCCAGTTCATACGCCGGCGGCTCCACCGAGCCGCTCATGCTGAGCCCGGCGACACAATCCGTCCACGCCGTGTTGGGCAGCTTGCGGATATTCAGTAGTTTGAAAAAATCCAGATCGCGCGCCGAAACCTCGAACGCGCCGACGCTGCCTTTAACGTCCAGCTTTTCAATCGTGAGTTTGCGGATATCCGGGTCTTCCTTGTTATCCGCGTTGCGCTGCTGATACACGCCCTTTATCAGGATATCGACAGCCTGCTCGTTCCAGTTGAAAATGCCGCCGGTGCTCGCGTCGTCGTCGCCCGGCTTGTGCAGCGGCATGCTCACGTTGAGATTTTTGCCGTGAATCGAGAAATCGAATTCAAACACATCGGGCAGCGCGAGCCGGGGATCGATAGGGCGCTTGACCACCAGTTTTCCCGAGTGCTCCAGCTCGCCTTTAAGCGTGGTCTCGCGGTAATGTTTCAGCCAGCCGTTGGGATTTTTGTTGCCGGCGTCGAGCCGCCGCAGGTAGCCCTCGATGTAAGGCTGCAGCCGCTCGCGGAGTGTGACGACATCCGATTTGATGCCAGGAAGCTGCGTGTTCTTTTCTTTGTCGAACGCCGACAACGCAGCGGAGATCGTCTCGTGTTTGTCGTCGCGGCTGACCAGCGCATCGAGATGCACAAACATCGGTTTGCCTTCGGTCGAGATGATCTCCAGCACGAGCGAAAGCCAGGGAGCGGGCGAAGCGCCGGGTTTGCCGAATGCGGCTTTGCGATTGAAGTCGATGACCGTGCGCAATTGAACGGGCGCGGGATCGATCTCCTTTATTTCCGGATTGGGATTCCATTGTCGGCTGGCGGTGCCGACGGCGGCGACGCTCACCAGATCGTTTTTGCCGACGAGCGTGACTTTCAAATCGAGGATTTCTTCGATCGGCTGCGTAAATCCGAAGAGCGCCAAAATCGGCGAGAACTCCTTCCAGAATTCCCGGCCTTTCAAATTGAGTTTGAATTGCGCCTGCGTTTCCAGTTCTCCATTGATTGAGCGGACCACGCCTGGAACCTGGCTGGACGCTTCGAATGAGGGCGCGCGCAGATGAAACGTGTCCACGTTCAGTTCGGAGATGCCGCCATCGGCATTGGGCTGCGCGCTGGCGTGATATTCAAAATCCAGAGGCAGCGGCTGCCGGCTGAACTCGGTGGGCTTCTGCGGATCGGAGACCATCACGTAGGCCTCTTTGGGCAGCGCGCCGTTCACATCAATTTTCCACGTCCCGCTGGATTCGCGAACGAGCTTTGCCTTTCCGGTGAGCCGCCCGCCCAGGCGGCCTTGCAGGCCCAGGCGTTTGCCGACCGCCGTGCCGAAGAAATCTTGCAGGATGCACTCGAGATCGACCATGTAGATGCTGGTGCCGCCGGGATTCAATTTTCCGACGGCGCCAAAATTCAGGTGCGTTGTTTCGGGCTTGGTCAGATCGTGCCCGCTGCGCAGGCGGATATTCATATCGTGAGGCCGGAAGCCGCCGCCGTTATCTTTCAGCAGCAGATCGAAATTCATGCCCATGGGACTGCTGCCCATCGCCGCGCGGCTTTCTTCGCGGATGGAGAGCAGGCTTTCGCTGGCCACATTTCCGCCGACGCGAAGGGTATTCATGTCCTGAATTTTCAGGTCCATGTGGCCATTAATCGGTTTGCCGAGCATCACCTTGCCTTTGAAATCAGCGATGGCCGGTTCCCACGCATAGCCGAGGTGTTCAAAAATTCGCGCCAGGTCGAACGATTTCATCTCCAGGCGCATGTCGTTGGATGAAATCTGCGTGTTGTCAATGGTGCAGGACGCATCCACGAGCATGACCTTGCCCGTGACCTTCAGAGAGCCTTTCGCTGGCGGCGCGGGAATCGAATTGACGCTCATATCGCACTGTTCGATACGCACCGCTTCGCCCTGCGCGGGCAACACGAGGCGCACGTTGATGTCCTCGAGGCTGGTCTCGCCGATGTTGGTGTAGTCATCGCGAAGCCGCACGCGACCGCCGCGAATATCCATCGTTGCGTTTATTTTGGTGATGCCCAGGTCGATCGCGGTTTTTGTCTGGCTGTATTTTTTGAGAATGTCGCGAATGTTCAGCGCGCCATCGGACTTCGCGCGATCCAGGTTGATCTCCGGATTGCTCAGCACGATCTCGACGTCTTTATAGTCGCGGAACCAGCTGCGCACCCATGGCCACATATCGACCTTGAGAGTCGCCGAAGGAATCAGCACGAACGGCGCACGGCTGCCGGAATAGCCGTCGCGGTCTTTGACTTTGATATTCTTGATCGCCAGCGTGCCGTCAAACGGCTTGGCCTGGATGGATTCGATCTCGGTGTCGTCGCGCAAAAAGTGCGTGGAGATGGCTTTGGCGAGCTGGCTCTTCAGCGCGGATTCATCCAAGATCACCAAAATCAGCACGGCATAAGCGAGAATCAGCAGCGACGTCAGGATTGAAAAAGTCCACACCGCGACTTTGAACCACGTTTTTTCCCACAAGCGGCGCAGCAGCGAGGGCCTTTTCATGGCATTGGATTGCAGCCGCATCTGGATTGTGCCGATGGCGATGTCCTGGCCGCCATCCAGGGTGACCGGCCCGTTCAGCGGCTGGCCGTTGACCGTAATCACGCCGCCGGTATAGCCGCTGGACGACGAGCCACCGTCGGCGGGCCGGATGAGCAGTTTGTCACCATCGCTGCGGACGTAGGCATGGACCGGCAGCACGCCTTCGCCGCGGATGCAGATCTGGCATGCCGCGTCGCTGCCAATCCGGCTTTCACCGGAGGGCACCGAAAACGAGCCTTGCGATCCTACGAACACAAACTGCTGCATGTGGAGCGGGTTCTAGCTTCGGCGCGAAGTACACCGGGAATCAGCCCAACTTCCCCAACATCGTGTGCACTCCGTGACAAAGTTCAGTTTCGTTCAGTCGTCACAGCCCGGACAACGTCCGGCGTCATTCGTTAAGTACTGGCACTTTAACCCGGCACGAGTCTGCTTCAATGCGGACTGCCGCTTATTTTTCTGAGCGGTTTCAAAGAAGCAGAGCTTGCTATTAATGAGGGACGATAGGGCGGGGCAAAGCCTTCATAGAACTGCCCTGAAAGCGCGACTTTGTTTTACTTGTGCGAACCGTGCGGTTTTTCGACCGCGCCGTGTGCTTTTTCATCAGGGGAGCCGTGAGCCCCGCCATGCGCTTCATCGTCGTGGACGCGCGCATCGGGAAGGCGCAAGCTGAATCCGAGAATGGCTCCCAGAAGAACCGCCAGCGCCACGCCGAGAATGGAAAGCTGAACTGTGGAAAGTGGCGGCAGGGTGCTCGGCGCGGGCGGCTTGGCGTTGTAGTCGCCCCAGTGGCCGTGTTCGTGCTCGTCGCCGGCGTGAGCGTCGGCCGCGTGTCCGTGGTCGTCTTGGGCGCCATGCGAGTGATCGTCGTGGCCGTGCGAGTCGTGAGCGTGGTCTGACATAAAATGTTCCCTGAGCCAGGAATGGGAATAACTCAGAACGGAATAAATTCAAGCGGAGAGATTGACGGACTTAACTCTTGCCATATCTCGGACCTCCGCTGAATATTTCGTTCAACGGTGGGTTGCCATGAGACACGATGAAATCGTCGCCTATTCGGCGGCGTGCTGGCGCAGGATTTCTTCGAAGCGCTTGCGCAGTTCGGGGGTCTGGCAGGCGGCGACGAGGCGGCGCGCGACGCGGCGTTCGGGGTCTTGCAGGAGTGCATTGATATCGCCTTGCGCGATGTCTTTGATGCCGGATTTGGAATCGCGAATGCGAATGACCGCGCGGTCGTTGATGATATCGCCCA
>Ga0163155_10001424_pt1 | contig 28985 bp, 23 predicted proteins | sample OliLakLV19SP4G1_FD_148611 | JGI IMG/M metagenome (GOLD analysis project Ga0163155, IMG submission 148611) | Freshwater microbial mat bacterial communities from Lake Vanda, McMurdo Dry Valleys, Antarctica - Oligotrophic Lake LV.19.SP4.G1 | ecosystem: Environmental > Aquatic > Freshwater > Lake >... | reverse complement strand
CAAGAATACTCCTTTTTCAATCCGCGCAACACAAAAAAAAAACTTCAGCATCAAGCAAAACCTTTTCCGTTTTTTCTAAAAAGAAGTATCAACTTTGGTTTGCATAATAAATTTCAACTTATTCAATAATCAATCATGAAAACCAAAATCATTTTATTCGGATGTTTAGCCTCCTGCATTCTTTTATTCGCAAAGTGCAACCAAGAAGTAAACAAGGAAACCAAAGAAAATGGAGCGAAGCAACCAGAAGTCACGCAACAGAACAACAGCGCTGGCAGCGCAGATACAGCCCGCCCAATGGATACCGCGATGTTTAAAACAGGAAGCGACACCGTGAAAGTGTATCATGACTATATAAAAGATCATCTTGATTCACTCACCCGACTGATAGCACAAGAACCCCAAAACGGTGAATATTATTTGCGCAGGGGCGACTTGCGGATTGCAAAAGGCAACAATGCAGGCGGTTGCGAGGATTACAATAAAGCAAAAAGTCTCGGTATAAAGAATATACAATCGCTGCTTGATAAAAATTGCAAGTGATTCTTAGAAAGCATAGCTCGTTTTTATTTTTCCTGTTTCTTCTTTCCAATCTCTGCGCGCAACAAACTGACGTGAGCGGCTTGCTTCAGGCAGCAAAGAAAAAATATCAAAGCAAGGATATTGCGGGTGCTATTGGCGAATACACGCAGGCGATTAAACTGAATCCGAAGAGTGAAGACGCGTTTTATGAACGCGGGCGCATTTACAATGAGCAGAAAAAATACTTAGACGCGATAAACGATTTCACAAAAGTAGTTATGCTGAATCCCAAGCATCATCGCGCATATTATTTAAGAGGCTACACAAAATTTCTGACGGGCAACAATCGCGATGCGGTGAGCGATTTGAACTTTTCAATCGAATTGTATGCAAACAGCGCATTGGCATTTTGGTATAGAGCCGAAGCGAAAATGAAATTAGGCGACATGACCGGAGCATGTGAAGACTGGGATGCCGCCTATCGGCTTGGCTATTTTGAAGCGACTGCTAAAATCAAAAACTATTGCGCGAATATGCAGAAGTCATCAAAAGTGGCGGCTGATGAGTTTTTGAGGAATGGCGACATCAAGCTGGATAAAGGAGATGCAAGAGGCGGGTTGGTTGAATACATGAAAGCGTATGAGTTAGAGCAAGAGTCAGGCGCTATATTATATAGTATCGGCTTGGCGAAAGTTTTATTGAAAGATGTGAAGGGAGCATGCGAGGCGTGGAGGAAAGCAATTGAGTTGGGAAGTCCGGAAGCGGAAGAGCTTTTAAAACAGCATTGCAATTAGCGATTAACTTTAGAAAAAATCTTTTAAACATGAGAATGCTTTTCGTTGGACTATTGTTTTCATTCCTCTCTATCACCGCAGTTGCGCAAATGAAAAGTGCTACGGAAGATTTGCGCGGCATGATGCCCGGCACCGGTAAGATTGATTACGAAAAATTAGTGGAGCTCTTCACAGATGCTATCAAGCAATATCCCGATAAGCCTTCTCAATATAATAATCGCGCTGTGGCGCGATATAAACTTCAGGATTTTACAGGCGCGCTTACTGATTTGGATAAAGCAATTGAACTTTCGCCCAACTATCCCAATGCGCATTATAATAGCGGCTTGATAAAGCTGAAGCAGAAAAATTATGCGGGCGCGATTGAAGATTTCAAATTGGTGATGGATATTGTTCCGAAAGACACCAACGCATATTATAATAGTGCGCTTGCGAAGTATTACACCGGAAAAAAAGAAGAAGCCCTTTCGGATTTAGACAAAGCGCTGAAACTCTCGCCCGGTTTTGAATGGGCGTTGTGCAACAGCGGTGTTATCAAAAACGAGATGGATAAATCCGAGGAGGCGATTCAATTGCTCACGAAGGCTATCGGCATCAATGCGAAAGACGGAGACTACTATAATAATAGAGGACAAGCCTATCAAAAAGCAGGCAACGCCAATAAAGCCTGCGATGATTTTAAGAAAGGCGCTGAACTGGGAAGCGCAAAGGCTGCAGAACGTGCGGCATCCTGCAAATAGCTTCTTTAGAATATAGTTACCCTCAAAACTACCGAAGAGTAGCGTTAGCCCGCGCCATGCTTCGACAAACTCAGCAGGACCGCTTGCCCTCTTTATCCATCCCGAAATCATTGACGCAAGTCAATCGTGTTTTAGCGCAACTGCCTTAGTTTTATTATTGCGACACAATACGTAGTTTTGTTCAACTCCAAAAACATCTCTTTTTATGCCTGAAAATGTTAGTGCAACCGCCAAAAATTCGCCTGCAACTTCAACCGATAAAGCCATTCTTCAACTTGATGGAAAGACCTACGAACTGCCGGTTGTGGTGGGTTCGGAAAATGAAAAAGCGATTGATATTTCCAACCTGCGCGACCAAACAGGCTACGTTACTTTAGATGTCGGATATAAAAACACAGGCGCTACAAAAAGTGCAATCACATTTTTGGATGGTGAAGAAGGCATCTTGCGCTATCGCGGATACCCGATTGAAGAGCTTGCGGAGAAATCAAACTTTCTCGATGTTTCTTATTTGTTGATTTATGGAAACAAGCCCACTAAAGAGCAGTCGGAAACTTTTGCAAACACGATTAAGCGCCACACGCTGGTGCATGAAGACATCAAAGAAATTTTCGCGGCTTATCCCACCAACTCGCACCCGATGGGGCAGTTGATTGCGATGATTTCTTCGCTTTCTTCTTTTTATCCTGAATCGCTTGACCCGAATCGCAGTGAAGAAAAGAAACAACTCACCATCATTCGCTTGCTTGCAAAGATGCCTACCATCGTTTCGATGATTCACAAAAAATCGGTGGGGCATCCGATTGTGTATCCCAACAATGGGCTTGATTATGTTTCCAACTTCTTGCACATGACGTTTGGAAATGTGACTGAGCAATATAAAGTTGACCCTGTTGTTGCCGATGCGCTTGATAAACTGTTGATTCTTCATGCCGACCACGAACAAAACTGCTCGACATCAACCGTGCGTATTGTGGGTTCATCGCTGGCGAATCTTTATGCTGCGATTTCGGCAGGTATCGCTGCGCTGTGGGGACCCCTGCATGGCGGAGCCAATCAGGAAGTGATTGAGATGCTTGAAAAAATCAAAGCCGATGGTGGTGACGTGAAGAAATATGTTGACAAGGCAAAAGACAAGAATGATGCTTTCCGCCTGATGGGTTTCGGACATCGCGTGTATAAAAACTTTGACCCACGCGCGAAAATCATTAAGGTAGCCTGCGATAACGTGCTGAAGAAAATGGGCGTGAACGACCCGATTCTCGACATCGCAAAACAATTAGAAGAAGCAGCGCTTACTGACCAATACTTTATTGAAAGGAAGTTGTATCCGAATGTTGACTTCTATTCGGGCATCATCTATCGCGCCATCGGATTTCCGGTGCATTTGTTCACGGTGTTGTTTGCCCTCGGCAGACTGCCCGGCTGGATTGCGCAGTGGAAAGAGATGATTGACCAGAAGCAGCCGATTGGCAGACCACGTCAAATCTACACGGGCGAGATTACGCGCCACTGATTTGATCCTGCGCTTTGCGCTGACTATTTCTTCTTCGCTTTTGCTTTTTGCAGATTCTCCTTCATTCTGAATTTTACAATTCTTGTTATCAATGCTGTTGGCATTGGTTCATCAAGCGGAAACTGCACGGAGCCTTTTCCTGTTTTGTAGCGGGCGAAATCTTTTTTGAATGCCTCCATGCCGGTGGGCGCGGGATAAAAGCCGATGTGATTTTTGAAACCGGCAAAGTGCACGAGGTTGCTTCCGTTCAGCTTGAACGTGGGTATTGCATAGCTGATGGCTTCTTCTGCCTTGGGCGCTGCCTTTTGAATTGTTGTGCGCACTTGTTGTAACAGGAGTTGAATGTTTTTTGGAAAGCCTGCAATGTATGCGTCAATGTCTTTGGGTTTGTTCATTCTGGTTTAATGCGTTGAAGTGTTGCGCTAATACTTCACCACCTTCATCACATTTGAACCTTGCGTGGTGCGGATGCTGAGAAAATAAATTCCCTGCTCTTGTTCTTTCTTAGCTATCACATGCTCGGAGAGTTGCGAGAAGCGGGAGTTATCTTCCCTGATATGTTAAAACACCGCTTGGATAATTGAACTTGAGTATGTTTTGCGACTCTGCATAATCAATACTTATTATTTCTTGATTACCCTGCCAATCAATTATTTGCATAAAGAACTGTCCATCCACCGCTACTTGTATTGGGAATTGTTTTCTTCCTCCCGGATTTTCAGAAATGACACTTTTATCTCCCACAACGATAGTAGGTTGAAGAGTATATTGCTCCTTAATGGTTTGAAAAATTTTTCCAAAATTTCTTTTAAACTCCGGTCTGCCTATCAACTCATACTCCCCATAGGGTATGGGAAAAGGGGGTTCCTCGTTTTGATTTGAAAAGAAAATAAATAAGGCTAAAACAATTCCAACAGGGATACTAATTGTTGCTCCTATTTTAATAAGGTGGTTGTTATTTTTTTGTTTAGGCTTGCTTATCCTTTTTCTTGAGCCACTCGTCTTTAGAAGGATATTATTGTGAACAGAATTTCCACTTATGTTGCCTGTGTTTTTTGATTCAGAAGAAATCTTAGTCATTATTAAATTTTTCACTAACCTACAAACAAATTCTTTATTTACAAAGTCTTTACAGGTGCGTTAAAATGAGAGTTATATTGTGTTGAACTTATTGCCCCAATGTCGGCACTTTATAAGTTCTAACATTTGGTTCAGTAAAAATTTGCTTCTCGTATTTAGGATTCACTTTTTGTTCAGTGTATTGCTTGTCCTCCCATGTTTTTGAAACTTGAACTGCAATTACTTTCACGGTAACATTGATGTCGTTCCAAACATTATCATTATACAAGCGAATCGTAAATGTCCCCTGAAGTAACTTTTCATTTCTGCCATTTGCCGCAACTCCATCCCCCGAATCAAATGTAAACTGCTGCCCATTCTGCATCGCAATGAAGGAGTATTTTACATTTGAACCATTAGTAGGATTACTGAATAATGAAACTCCGGTAATAGCTAAATTGGCAAGTGCTCCATATCCGCTCAAAGTCGCAAGTGCTCCAATTCCTTTAGATAAGGATTGATTAGCGCTCTCATAACTTTGTTTATCAGTTCCCAACCAATACGACCAAGCAATCACCTCTTTTGATTGATAAGGAGATAATTGATTAGGGCTGTAAGAATTTTCTGGGAGATAGACGTTTAGACTGGAATAATCCTCATTTCCAATTTGTTCGGTTTTGCTGAAAAGTTCTGTTACTGAGGTATCAATCCTGACAAGTTCTTTCTTTGTATTCTGAAGATAAGCGGTATCATACCCCACAACTATATCCTTAGTGTAAGAATTCCAAGTAGTATCCTGCTTTGTAATCCAATTTATAGTAGTATTAAAGTCTCGCGTTGCCTCACTGGCAGGAATTCTTTGAATTTGAACCTTACAAATTTTTCCTCCTACTCCTCCAGATTTAAATCTGAAAATATAGGCCGCTTGTTTTGTAACCGTTAAAGTTTTGTTCTCTATTTTCGATGTTTTAAAATCAGAAAATTTTGAATTGTTTGGATACTCAACAATTTCAATCTCCTTAAATTCTTTATTATCAATCTCCCTGAAATTAAAAATAATTTTATCACCTTGGGCAAATCCGAAATATAGTTCTTCATCGCCTTTGATTTTAATTGTTTGGTCGGTAACATCAACTGCATCCTGTCCAAAAGTTGCAAAGGGAAAAAGGAACATTAACATTACAATCAAAATTTTGTTTTTCATAAGGACTAATTGCTTTTATGATTTTGAAACTTGCTTTTTAATTTCCCACCCAAAAATTCAATAAACTTCACCTCCAAGATACATCCCTCTTATCCCACATCTTCACCAAAGGTGCTTGCGCCCAGAGCGTTTGCGCAAGGCATATATAGATGAGTGGAAGTAAGCAACGCTTCATGGCAGGCGGGTTGGTTATTTAAATATAGGGAATAAACAGGAGCTTTAAAATTCATTTAACAGTCAGGTTCTTTTTCGTCCTCCATGCCCGCTGCGTTATCACCGAACTGTTCGGCTCTGCCATCGGGCATTTCGCACATTAATCCGGCATTCCCGACTCTATGATTCTACCGCTCGGCTTTGCAATCGGAAACCTCTCTGATACCGGCAAGCTGTTTGGCTTTGCAATCGGAAACTCCGGCTATAACATCTCACTGTTTGACTATAGCATCGAACCTCCCGATGCCTAAGTGCAACCTTTCTTTTTTTGCTGCGTAGTAATGGGTGCAGGTGCGCGAAAGAACAAACATGCGCTTCTGCAACCTGACTAAATAAATTTCATAATAAGCTAAAAAACACAAGCGATGTCAACATCAAGAATTCCAAAAAAAATCAGCGACTTCAACGATTACATCAGAAACACCGACATGTATTTACATTCGCCCAGTCCTTCAGGTCCGGTAGTGAACTGGCTACGCCTTGGCTTAACGCAGGAGTATGCCGATGCATGGCAGGATTCCCGCATTGCATGGGATGTGTTGTATGCAAAATATATCAACCCCAACACACGCACCAAAGTGGTAACCACTGAAGTGCAGGAAGGGATGGAAATATTCAGAGCCTTTGCCCAACCCTTGTTGGATATCATGGCTGCCTGCCCTGCTGCGCTTGTGCAAGATGCTGAGACATTAAATTTTAAAATCGGTCGCAGCGATCCTACGCATCCGCACCTGCCCATTGGCAATCCCTGCCTGATGAGCCTTGCCAGCGTGGGTGGCGGAAGAATCCGTTTTTCCTGCCGCGCTGAAATTGAGAGCAAACGCGCTGCGCTGCCCGCAGAAGCCGATTGCCTTGAGGTTGCTTATAAAATTGGTGGCATCGTGCCTGCAAATCCGTTCGATGGCACTTCAAATTATTTCGTGACGCGCGCCAGCGATGTGCGTGATTTCGGAGTGGAAAACGCAGGTCAGGTGTTGTATGTATTCGCCCGCTGGAATTCCATGCGCCATCCTGAACTGGCAGGCGTGTGGTGCCCGATGAACACCGTGAGACTATAACGCAGATTTATTCCATTAAATAATAAAGCCCTCTTTGGCAATTGCCGGAGAGGGCTTTTTGTTTTTTCACCCAAGAGGAAAAGGGACTTTAATCAGCGCGGAGTGCTTATTTTTATTGCAGTTTTAAAATCACCGAACACATGACTTCAAAAGCTGCAACTCCACAACAATACATTGATGAACTGCCCGCAGAGCGCAAACAGGCGATGGCTGCATTGCGCAGCGCGATAAAGAAAAACCTGCCGAAAGGATTCCGCGAAGAGATGAGCTACGGCATGATTGGCTACGTGGTGCCGCATGCGCTGTATCCGGCAGGCTATCACTGCGACCCGAAGCTGCCGCTGCCGTTTGCGAGCATCGCCTCGCAAAAGAATTTTATTTCTTTTTATCACATGGGCATGTATGCGAGTCCCGAATTGCTGCAATGGTTTGTTGCTGAATATAAAAAGCGCGCACCTTCAAAGCTCGACATGGGCAAGAGCTGCATCCGCTTTAAAAAGCCGGAACAGATTCCGTTTGATTTGATTGGCGAGCTGATTTCAAAAATGAGCGTGGATGATTGGATTGCGCTGTATGAGAAAAATTATAAGCAGCAGGGTTAGGATTGTCATGGCGGACTCGTTCCGCCATGACAGGCTTTCCGCGCAGCGAATTTAATCGGGGCGCAGAGCGTTGTGTATCCTAACTTTAAGTAAATGTCCTTCTCATGGTAATCCTCATCTTTTTTCTCGCGCACTGGTTTCTCTCTTTATTCTTCCACACTTTTTTTCTGCATCGCTACGCATCGCACCGCATGTTCACGATGAGTAAGTTTTGGGAGAAGGTGAATTACCTGCTCACGTTCTTCACGATGGGTTCGTCTTTTCTTGCCCCGCGCGCTTATGCCATTCTGCATCGCTCGCACCATGCTTACAGCGACACGGAGAAAGACCCGCACTCGCCTCATTTTTTCAAAGACGTGTTCCGCATGATGTGGCACACAAAGAAAATTTATTCCGATTATGCTTTTGACAGAGTGAAGCCGGAGCAGCGCTTTGAAGACTATATCCCCACCTGGAAATTCATTGACAACTTTGGCGACTCATGGTATGGTCGCCTGTTCTTCGGCACGTGCTACTTGCTTTTCTACATCGCCTTCGCCACGCAATGGTGGATGTTTTTATTGCTGCCGATTCATTTCCTGATGGGACCCATTCAGGGCGCATTAGTAAACTGGTGCGGACACAAATACGGCTATAGCAACTTTGACAATGGCGACAACTCAAAAAACACCACACCTTGGGGCTTAGTAATGCTGGGCGAATTATTTCAAAACAATCATCACAAGTTTCCGCAAAGCCCCAAGTTTGCCAACCGCTGGTTTGAAATTGACCCGACTTATTATGTAATGAAGGTGATGAGCTGGGTGGGCATCATCAAGTTTGCGTGAGATAATAGCCTCACCCCCGCCCCCTCTCCTTTGGAGAGGGGAGTCCTGACTTTATTCTGTCAAATGAAAATTTGGATTTAAGAATTACTTTCGTTGCCGATGAGAATACTGTTACTTGTCGGAGCGGGTGGCTTCATAGGAAGCGTGTTGCGCTATCTCGCTGCGCAGTTTGTTCAAAATAAATTCCTCTCTGCATTTCCCTTTGGCACATTAAGCGTGAATGTAATCGGGTGCTTCGCTATCGGAATCATCTTTGCGCTTGCCGAAAAAGGAAACCTCTCAGCCGAGTGGCGGCTGTTTCTCGCCACAGGCATCTGCGGTGGCTTCACAACCTTCTCCGCATTCTCCATTGAAACGATAAGCTTAATGAAGGAGGGACAAATGACAGGCGCGTTTCTTTACATCCTTGCAAGCATTGCGCTTGGGCTTGGCGCTACTTTTCTTGGAATCGTATTGGTGAAACTCTTCTGAAATAAAAATGCCCGGAAACATCCGGGCATTTTTTATTCTTTCTGAAGAAACAGAATTACCGCATGGTCTTGCTCATGATGTGAATCCACGCATCGTGGAATTCAGCATTCTCTTCGCGCAGTTTGTAAACATCCTGCAAGCCTTTCTTTAAATCTTTCGGCTGCGCAATGAATACGTAATACCACAAGCGCTTCTTGTCAAACACTACGCCTGCATCATAGCCGCGCTTCTTCAAATCTTCATAATAGTTGTCAGAATTTTGTTCCACCCTGAAAGAGCCGACCACCATGAAATAATCGCCCAATGGCGGACCTTTCTTCACCACAAGGTCTTCTGCATTCACGATGCGGGTGCGCTCTTCCGTCATCTCGCTTTCCATATCCTTCACTTTGGTTTTCGTTGATTTGACGGAAGCCTCAATATCTTCTTTCTCTTTCTTGAGTTGTTCTAACTCCTCGCGCATCTTTTCCACTTCTTTATTCATGCCTGTCATCCCTGACATATCGCCCGAATTCAGCAGGTCGCTTGATTTCAGCAGTTTAGCAAGTGTGCTATCGTCAATAGAAATTTCCATTGACTCAATTGCGCCTTCCAGCGAATCAATTTCATATTGCATCTTATCCATTTGCTGATTCAGCGAGTCAATCGTGTTCATCAGGCTGTCTTGCTCTTCCATCACCTCATTTAGCAGCGTATCCTGCTCCATCAGTTTCTGGCGCAATTCTTCCACTTCTTTCTTTGTCGCCATGTCGTCTTTCTTGCCAAAAGTGATTCCGAGCATTATCTCATGTGTACCGTTGGTATGGTCTTTAATCTCATTCAGCGCAAGGTCATAAGCATAACCGATTTTCACGGTATTATGCACCTTGAAACCTCCCGCAATCGTGACACCGTAATCATAGCGATACAAGCCGCTCACCCACACCCAATCTTTATATCCGACCAGCAATCCGGGTTCGATTTGATAATTCATCGCCTCCGTGAAACGCGCCATTACCAATGGTTCAAGAATAATCTTTTCATCCACAAACTTGAAACGGTTGGATAAGGTAGCGAGATAATGCCTGTCTGGGATAAAGAGCGTTGATGGCGCGGCATCATTCAGAAATTTAAGGTCTGTCGCATAAATATGGATAGCAGATAAGCCCAGAGAAAGATTAAGTAAAGGACCTTTGGTAACGGCATAATTCAAACCCGCAGAACCATCGAAGGATACACCGTGGTCGCCTTGCAACAGCGGATCGTCTGTATTTTGCACAAAAGCCTTTTCACGGTCGAAACTGTAATCCTGTATTCCTGCTGACAGCCCGATGGATAAGCGGTGCATGTCATTCTTGAATCTCAGATGATACGCATAGCTGAAAGAGCCTCCCCATGTTCTGAACACATCAGTGATGTCATTAAACAGATACAGACCAAATCCGCCCTTCTTCACGTTCATGTCAAAGCTTGCAGCGCGGGTTTCAGGCGCACCATTAAATTCAGTCCACTGCTTGCGGTACATGAGATACAACTCCGGGCTGCCGTTAAATCCTGCTCTTGCCGGATTGTTCACAAACCTGTTATCGAAGTTCAGCGAATACAAGGGTATTTGCTGCGCAAATCCTGATGCTGCCACACACGCTAATAAACAAATTACAACTGCCTTTTTCATATTGCTTTTTTAAGTGTGATTATCTAACGATTGAAACTGAACCTTTGTAAACTTTGTCTAAATTTTCAAACTTGATGACGTAGTAGTAAGTACCCTGCGGAAGGTCTTTGTCATTATGCGTTCCTTCCCAAGTATTGTCATAACCACTCTTTTGATACACAAGCGTTCCCCATCGGTCAAAAATCAATACTTCATTATCGGGATAGGTGAGGATATTCTCAACAAACCAATTCTGGTTGTAGGCATCGCCATTTGGCGTGATTACGTTCGTTGCATGAACAAAGTAATCATCCACCACCGTAATGGTAACTGTTGCAGTGCCTGTGCATCCATTGGCATCCGTAGCAGTAACTGTGTAGGTTGTAGTTACAACCGGGCTAACCGTTGGGCTTTGCGCATTCGGGTCAAGCGTTGCATCGGGCGGGTCAGCGCTCCATTGATAAGTAACACCGCCTGTGGCAACCAATTGCGCAAAATATCCTTTACTGATGGAATTAACATCTGCGGTTGCTGTAACAACAGGCAATGTCCACACCGTCACAGCTTCGCAGGTATCATCCACGCAGCCGTTTTGGTCTGTCACTGTTACACAGAATGTTCCGCTCGTGGTAATAACAATTGAACTATCCGTTTCTCCGGTTGACCACGAATAGGTATAAGTATTTGTAATCGGGAAAGCAAGCGCGGCAAGCGTTACATCACCGCCATCGCAAAACGCTAAAGGACCGTTGTGTGTAATCAACACATTCGGATGGCGGAACACAATCACCGCTTGCAACAATGAATCGGAACATCCTTCTTCCGATTGCACAAACAACTTCACGCTGTATGTGCCATACGAAGCATACAAGTGCGAAGGATTATCATCAAACGAATTTGTGCCATCGCCAAAATTCCAGACATTAAAGAGCGCGTTGCCACCTGGCACAGTTGTGTTATTCGTAAAGTTTACCGTGCCGCCATCGCACACGGTGTTGGATGTGAAACTCACATCAGGCTTTGTAAACACAGAAACCGTTCTTGATTTTGTATCCGTGCAGCCCGCGTCAGAGCGCACTTCCAGCACTACGTCATAATCACCGCCATCTGCATACGTATGCGTAGGGTCTTCATCCACCGAGTTGAAGCTGTCGCCAAAATCCCATTCATAAGTGAGCGCACCCGAAGCAACGCTTGATAAATTGGTGAATTCAGTTGCAGTTCCTTCACACACTTCTGTTGCTACAAAAGCCGCTGTAGGATTCGGGTTTACAATTACGCTTTTCGTGATGCTGTTTATGCAGCCTGCATCAGAAGTATCAGTCAATGTTACATCATAAATCCCAATTGAAGAGAAAGCATGAGTCGGGCTTAAAGTGACGGCAGTTGCATTATCGCCAAAATCCCAATGATGCGTCATTGTTCCGAAAGGAATAGTAGATGTATTTGTGAAAATCACATCCTGGTCATCGCAGGCGGGCGCATGTGTGAAATCAGGAACGGGCAATGGATATACAATCAATGTGTTGCTGAATGTGTCCGAACATCCTTCGCTCGAAACAGCAATCAACGTCACCGTATAAATTGCGCTTGCATCATACAGGTGTGTTGGATTAATGTCAGTGCTTGTGCTGCCATCGCCAAAGTTCCAAGAATAACCTAATGAGCCAAGCAGGTTCGGGTCGGTGGATGTTGTGTTATTCGTAAACGAAACAACATTGCCAAAGCAAGCATCGGTTGCTATAAAGTCAGCGGTAGGAAAGGCATTAACAGTCATTACCTCCACCACCGAATCTACGCAGCCGCTAAAGTTCGTAAGGCGGATGCGCACCGGCTGGTTTCCGGTAAATCCAACAGTAATCGAAGCGGTGTCGCCTGCTGCATAAGGACCGTTGTCGTAAATGCCATCATTGAATAAATCAACCTGATAGTATGCGCCAACATCAACTCCTGTGGAGAGGTCATAAATCAGCACATCTGAGCCGAAACAACCTGTACTGATTTGGAAATCCGCGTTTGGTTGTTGCAAGACATCCACAGTTAATGAAGTAGTGTCTGCGCAATTGCTGCCGGAAGTTGCAATAAGCGTTACAATATATGAGCCTGCCGTTGCATAAGTATGCAGCGGATTATCCAAGCTGCTTCCGTTTCCATCGCCAAAATCCCAAATAAAATTTAAACTGCCGCTTGAGATAAAGGATGAATTGGTGAATTGAGTAGCAACGCCCGCGCACACATCAGGAGCGGTAAATGATGCTGAAGGAGCGGCAAACACCGTGACGGTTTGCTGCGCTTGCGCTACGCAACCATCAGCCGTTGTTACATCAAGCGTTACATTGAAACTTCCTGCTGTTCCATATACATAAGCAGGACTCGAATCACCTGAAAAATTTCCATCATCAAAATCCCAGAAATAGCTGATGCCTGCGCCTGCCGTTGATGTGTTATTGAAGAATGTCGTATCTCCGAAGCAAACAGTATTTGCTGTGAACGATGCGGAAGGCTGCTGATAAATTACAGCGATGCCGAGGGTGGTATCTGCGCAACCATTGTTGGAAAGCACGACAAGAGTTACGTTATAGTTGCCATCAGCATTATAAACATGCGTTGGATTCAGCGCATTCGACAATAATGAGCCGTCACCAAAATCCCACGTGTAATTCAAAAATCCTGATGCGATGCCTGATGCGTTTGCAAATTGTGTCGCAACGCTCTGGCAGCCAATGCTTGCTGAAAAATCAGCAACAGGCTGCGCATATACTTCCACTGATTTTGAAATACTATCAACACATGCTGCTGTTGAAGTTGCAATCAATTTCACTGTGTATGTTCCTTCGCCTGTGTAAGGATGCACCGGATTTGTTGCTGCGGAAAGTCCTGCGTCTCCAAAATTCCATGCGTAGGTGAGCGAACCTGAAGCTACGCTTGATAAGTTCATGAACGCCACATCTGCATTTGGACACGCGCTCACAAATTCAAAATCAACAACCGGTATTGCATTCACCGTTGCAGAACCGGTTTCCGTAGAAACACATCCGCCCGTTGAAGTAATTTCCACTGTAACTGCATAAGTACCCGCAGCAGCATATACATGAGTTGGAGAAGTCGTGATGGATGTATTTCCATCGCCAAAATTCCATGCGTAAGAAAAACCTGCAAGCGAATTGGGAACAAAGAAAGTAGTGTCGCCTTTACATTCCGTTGCGGCTGTGAAGCCTGCATCTAAAAAATCTTCTACAACTACGCTTTTTGAAATTGTATCGGTGCAGCCATTATCCGATGTTACAATTAGAGAGGCGTTGTAGGTTGCTGCAATACCGTAAGTATGCTGCGGACTGAGCGTTGATGAAGTGTTTCCATCGCCAAAATCCCATGCGTAACTAACAATCGCCCCTGAACCTATCGTAGAAATGTTTGAAAAATTTACCGGAGATGCTGTACATGCAATGCTGAATGTAAAATCTGCCGCAGGCAAATCATCGCTCACAAAAACAGGATAGGTAATGGTGTCGAAACATCCGAGGAATAAATTTCCGGTGATGAGATATACTGTATCATCTCCCGCAGTTGTCCAGTTTATTTCAACAGTGTTTGAACCCTGACCGCTCGTTACAGTTCCTCCGAATGCGCTCCACAAATACGTATTTCCGGGAATCACCGCAGCGGAATACGTTTCAAAAGCATTTTCACAGGTAGTCGCTGCACCGCTAATCACAGGCGACTGACGCAGAATAAACGGATTGACATTAATAGAATAGATGTCAGGATTTTGTTGCTGGTGCGTTGTGCCTGCTCCGCCTGCTGTTGAAGGCGTTGTGCCGCAGCATCCGCCCGTACCGCCCGTAACATCCGTTGTGCCGCTGAATGTAATCGTGTTGGAATAAAATGTTTTGATTCGTCCGCCTGCACCGCCACCACCGCCTCCAAATGTGGGAAGCGCATCTGTTCCTCCATTTCCACCCATCGCACTCACACTGCCCGATACATTCACAAATCTTCCTTCCACTAATATTGTTCCACCGGAACCACCGCCTGTTCCTTGTTCATTTACTAAATCCGCATTTCCATCTGCTCCATCCATATTAATTGTGCCTGTTATTTCAACATCCAATCCAATTAAAGACAATGCGCCACCACCATTCCCGCCTGCTACAGAAATTCCAACGCCACCGCCAGAACCCATGAACACGGAACTGTCTGTTTGATTTCCATAAGTTCCTCCACCTACATAAGATACAACAGCAAATCCGCCATCGCCCCCTACTCCACCGTAGCCGCCACCACCCGAACCATCATTTGCTGTAGCAGCGCTATTCCCAACACCTAAACCGACACTTTCGCCTAAACCCGCGCCATTGATTACACCGTCAATTTTTATTTTGTTGGAAGTGAGACTGAGCAACTGTCCTGCCAACAGATTCACCGTTGCACCAGCTTCTACTTCAAACCAATCATAATCAAGAGTGCCGACCAAGTTGGTGATTGTTGGCGAAGTGATGATGAGCGTGTTGGGGAAAGTGCCGCTGAAATCCGTTCCGGGCGCTGCAAGCGCATTTCCGCTGAAGAAATAAACCGTTGTTGTTGCATTTGCAGAAACCTGCGGCACACGCAGCCACACTTTTGTTGCCGTAGTGTTGATGCCTGATTCAATAGAATACGCCATGAGGTTTGTTCCATCACAATCCGTTGCAAAGCGCATATCAGCCCCCGATGCCTGCATTTGTCCATTGGCAATAAGCGCGGCTGTGTTGAGCGTAACCAACACCTGCTCGTTATTAAAGGTTAGTCCTTGTTGTTCCGTTATTTCAATAACGGATGCATATTGCCAGTTGGTTAATTGTGCCTGTGCGCTTTGTATCCACATTAAGGCACAGCAACAAAGCATGAATAGTTTTCTGAATTCAATTTTCATATAAACCACTTTTTACGAGTGAATTGCTGCCAAATCTATAAATTAAAACACGGAATACCTGTACTTTTGCCCACAACTTATTTTAACCTATATGAATTTTTGGACAATGCGTTTTCTCTGTGCCTTACTGTTCTTGACTTTCATCAGCGCGGCATCATTTTCTCAAACCAAAACAACAACTTTTCTTGCCGACCCAAAAGCAGGCGCGCGTGAAAAGAATTTCGACACCGAACATCTGCTGCTTGAAATTTCTTTTGAGCCGGAGCAGGGAATCGTGAAAGGGAAGGTAACGCACACCTTCATTGCGCTGCAACAGGAAACCGACACGCTCTTTCTCGATGCGCCAGGCATCGAAATCCTCAGCGCACAGTTGGATAAGAAGGCGGTGGAATTTTCCACATCAAAAGATGGCGTTACCATCAAGCCGGAAAAACCCCTTACATGGGATGCAACAAAACACCAGCTTGTTTTAGAATACAAATCCACTCCGCGCAAAGGAATTTATTTTATCGGGTGGGATGAGCCTGAGCCTGCTAATCCAAATCCTTACTCCGTGCGCAAACAAATCTGGACGCAGGGTCAGGGCGTTGACAACCGCTATTGGATTCCCTGCTTTGATGATATGAATGACAAAATGGTTACGGAAGTGAAAGTGACGTTTGATAAAAACTATCGCGTGCTTTCAAACGGGGAGTTGCTTGCGGAAAAAAATCTGCCTGACGGAAAAAATAAACTGTGGCATTACAAGATGCCCCATCAACACGCGCCTTATTTAATTATGCTCGGCATTGGCAAATATGATGTGAAGCAACTGAAATCAAAAAGCGGAGTGACAATTGACTGCTGGTATTATCCTGAATTTCCGGAGCGCGTTGCGCCCACCTATCGTTACTCTGCCGAGATGATGGACTGGATGGAAAAAGAATTTGGCGTTGCTTATCCGTGGAACAAAAAATATGCGCAGATACCAGTGCAGGATTTCATGTATGGCGCAATGGAAAACACAACGGCAACTGTGTTTGGCGATTTTTATTTCATTGATGAGCGCGCCTATCTCGACCGCAATTACATCGGCACCAACGCGCATGAACTCGCGCACATGTGGTTTGGCGATTACGTAACTGCGCGTGGCGGAGAGGGAACGTGGCTACAGGAAAGTTTCGCCACGCACTATCAAAAACATTTTGAGCGCAGCGTGTTTGGCGAAGACCATTTTCAATGGAACCGCATGCAGGAAATGCAAAGCGCACTGAACGCAAGCAAGCGCAACAGCAACCCGATAGTAAACACCAACGCAGGTACAGAACGCGTCTATCAAAAAGGTTCGCTCGTGCTTGATATGCTCAAATATGTGCTGGGAAAAAAGCAATTCAACAAAGCGCTCGCATCTTATTTAAAGAAACATCCCTACCAAAATATTGACACGCATGATTTCTACATTCGCGTTTTGGAAACGCTTGGCGTGAATCTCAATTGGTTTTTTGATGAATGGCTGTATCGTGGTGGCGAGCCGGAGTATGCCGTGCAGTTTGAAGAACTTACCAACGCAGCAGGAAAATTCACGCGCTTTACTGTGAAGCAAACGCATGAAACAAATGAATTAGTCGGCTTGTTTAAAATGCCAATTTGGGTTGAAGTGTATTACATAGATGGTTCTTCCAATAGAAAACAGGAATGGATAAGCGAGCAAACGCAAACGGTTGACATTGAAAATGCCGAAGGCAAGCAGATTGAGTATGTGTTGTTTGACCCGAACAATGAAATCATCAAGAGCATGGATTTTCTCAAGAGCATGGAGATGCTGAAAGCGCAACTCACAAAAGCGCAGCACATGATTGACCGCTATGATGCGCTGATTGCTTTGGGAAATCTTCCGATACAAAACAGAAAAGATTTTTTGTTTGATGCGTTTGCGAAAGAACCGTTTCACGGCATCCGCGCGGAAATGGCGAAGCAGCTTGCCGCATACATTGACGACATGAATGCGCAAAATGTGCAGTTAGTTTTAAAGGATAAAAATCCGAAAGTGCGCCTCGCCTTCTTGCAGGGAACGGATATCATTCCCCAGCGCTTTCTTGCTGATTTTGAAATGCTGTTGCAAGATTCCTCTTACTTCATCGTGGAGAATAGTTTGAAAACATTGTGCGAACAGCATCCTGAAAACAGTTCACAATATCTTGCCGCAACAGAAAATGTAATCGGCAATAGCCACAGCGTGAAAACAGCGTGGTTCGAAATTGCTTGTAGAATTGACAAACAAAAATATCTTCCGCAGCTTATCCGCCTCACAAGCCCGCAATATGAATTCCGCACACGCACCAACGCGATGGAAGTATTGAAACGAATGAATTATCTCGATGAAACTCTAATCAAGCATTTGTTCAACGCCTGCTTCAGCGGCAACGGAAGGTTGAGAAGCCCCGCCAAAAATTTGCTGAAGGATTTCATGCTGCAAACGGATTACAAAAAACTCGTGGAAGATTATTACGCAAAGAATACGTTTGAAAGCTGGCAGGCGGAGATGGTGCAGGATTTATTTTGAATCAAAAAGCGAATTATCTGCGCCTAAAAGAATCTCTTTTGAAAAAAGCCTATTCAAATAAACCGCTGCGGACATAACGATATTTATCTCTGAGCGGTTGCGGAAACAAACATTTTACCACTTCCTCCGAAAGCACTTCTTTCAATTTTTCTTTCGGAATAATTTTCAGCACCGTGTACCAGTTATAGCCATTCAGGATTTTATGGTAGCTAGAATTTTTATCCACCCCACCTACCCTCTCCGCTTCGCCTGAGACAGGATGCGGGCAGATACTGCTGCCCTCCTTTCCTTCTGCACTTCCAAACAGAGCCACAAAAGAAACGAGGTGAGTACGCGCCACACCTATCGCGGGCGAGCGGGAGCGGGCGCATCGGCAAATTTTTTATACTTACCCAAAAACTTTCCGATGAAAAGGATGATGGGGAAAATAAATGTTTTTACAAAGGGCGGAATTTCGGTCATATCAAATTCCGTTTTATAGCGGTGCATCAAAAAAGCAGAATCATACAACTCCGGTCTTTTACCGCCATTGGCTTTTGTTGAGTTGAAAATTTCGGTGAGAAAATATTCGATGTTGTCAATCGGTTTTATCCAACCCCGGCAGATGAGCGGTTGCTCACCGGCATTCCAAAAGCGGTGCGCCACGCCAATGCAAAAAGGTGCCCGACTGCCCCTCGGTGTAATAAACAGGCTGCGCACCCTCGATAAGCGCGCCCATTTTGCCCTGCACCACGGTGAGGTGCTCATCTTGCAGCAAATGCACGTGCATGGGGTCCCGCGCCCGCAGTGACAGCGTTTTCAACCTCAAGGTAATCGCCCTGCGGGTCGTTTACGATTCTGAGAAACGTAAGCTTTTCGCCCGCGCCATTCTCAATCGTGTGCGGATAATTGTAGCGCATGGAAATAAATTTCGTGTAAATATATTGAGAGTTTCGTTTTAAGAAATGAGACTATTGCTCGTGCTGCGCACTGTGTTTCTTTTTCCATTTTAAAATTCTGAATTTCAAATTGTCGTACATCAGCCCTATGAGAAGCATCGCTGCGGGAATGAGCAGCGAGTAGAACTGCATTTTTGTGTAAAGCAATCCGCCCGAAACGCCCCCGAGAAAAAAGAAGGTGATGATGGAGATGCGCAGGTTGATGTTGGAGCGCAGTTTTTCTCTTTGTTCTTTTTCTTTATAGAAAAGGAGTTGCGAAAGCTCGATGCCGAGGTCGGTGAATAGCCCCGTGAGATGTGTGGTGCGCACAATGGCGTTTGAAATTTTGGTGACGAGCGCGTTTTGCAAGCCCATGGAAAATAAAAGGAGGCAGGCGATGATGTTGGGATGGGTTTGCCAGAGGTAAATGCCCAAAATCGCCACGGTGACAAGGATGGATATTTCTAATGCAACAGGCAGGATGAAAATATTTTTCGCGTTGCGCCTATCAATGATTTCCACGAGGGTGTTTGAAACAAATGCGCCCAGCAGAAAGAACTGAATGTAGAGAAAAAAGATGATGCATTGATAGAAGCGCAGGTTGAATATTTCATCCACGAAGTTGGCGAAGTGTCCCGTTACGTTGGTGGTGAACACATTGAGCGCGATGAAGCCCACCACATTTACCGCGCCCGCCACAAAGGAAAGCAGCGATGCGATTTGTAGGTTTTGCTTGTAAGTGCGGTTGTCACCGTGGTGTCTGAACATGACGCGATGCGCTCAGTTTACAGTTTCGAGTTTAAAGTTTGCAGTTTTCTATCAGCGCAACTGTAAACTGCAAACAGAAAACTTTCTCTTGAATGAAGAAGCATGAATTGTGCAGTAGCCGCCAACTCAGAAAACTTTGGAGCCAAGCCACTCTTTCATGCCCGTATCAAAGAGAAACACGTAGCCGTTGGCATACGAGAAGTTGAACAGATCATTGTAGGGCGCATCATCGCCCATCGTGGAGGTGGCGGTGTAGTTGCCTTTCTTGTCAAAGAAATAAACTTTCGCATCCATGAAATCAAAGATGCCGAATTCATAGCCCTTCTGTCCGGTGTAAATCATTGCGCTGCTGATATTTTCATAATCAGCAGGACAGCCTTTCAATGTTAATGGTTTGCCGGGCTTTCCGCTCGTGCGCTTATAGCGGATGATTTGCTCATTTGCGATGTCGAAGTAAAGAATAGTGCCCGTGGCGGCATCATACACGCCCACCGCCTGCGCCTCAGGCTGCCCGCCCGCGTATTTATATTCTGCTTCGCCCGAAGGAAGCCCTTTGCCATCAAGCGGGATGTTGTAAATGCCCTGCCCATCGTAGTTGTTGCCTTCAATAGTGTTTTCCTTTTCATTATACCATAAGCCGCGTGCGTCAAAGCCAATAGTGCCTTGATAAATATTTTCAGATTTTGAAAATGCTTCAAGCGGATAAGCGGTATTACCCGCAATGGCGCAGTAATAAATATTTTTTGAAGGGTTATGCGCTACCGAAGCACCGTTGGTGCCATCGCCCTGCGTAATCGTGAGCGTGATGGTGTGCGTTGGATTAGATATCGGTTGCGCAAAAGCAATGATGCTAACAGAAAGAAGGAGCAGGAAAGAAAAAACAAGTTGTCGCATGTTGTAAAAAATTTTTGTGCGACAATGTTAAGCTTACCCTAAAGCGGCATGGGGCAATCTTTTGCACAGAACAAAAGTTAAAAGTTGAGGAATGATGAAATCCCTTAAACGAATAACGTCTTGTTAAAGACTACTTAGGTTGATCCTGATTATTATATAAACTACAGAAGCTCCTGCAAATAACCATGTCAGGTAGACTGATAATCTTATTTTTTTAGCAAGAGCAGCTAACTTCCAGTTTGATTTTTCTTTTTCTATTCGTCTATCCAGAAAAAATGGAAAGAAACACTACATGCTAACTCCAGGGTCAACGCTGGATGGATGTTGCTTCCAATTAGAAGGAGTAAAACCCGTGACATTTTGAAGTTCTTCTGGATAAAGAACTTTATAATAGTCTAAATGATAACCAATCTTTAAGGCAAAAGAAATCATTGCCCCGAAACCTAATAGAAATCCCAATATCGTAATCAAACTATCATTCATGGGTTAACCACGCATAACAAACTAAGCAACTTACCCTAAAACATGCCGCTTCACCGCCCGCGTGATGAAACGCACCTTTTCGCCCAGCGGAAAGCGGCTGAGGCTCACCTTCACAACGCCCTTGGTGAGCATTGTTTTCTTGCTGTAATCAATATTTACGTCCACAAGAACGGGCCTTCCTTCACCGGAAACTTTCAATGCTTCTGCGATTACTTTTTCTATTTCGTTGTCATTTTGCATGGAAATAAAATGCGCGCCCGTTGCAATGGCAACGCCTTCCACATTCAGCTTGCCAATCACTGTACATGTCTTGCGGTTCAGCGGCACTGATTGGAACTGTGAAATTTGCCCCAACTCGCCATCATGAAACACAAACACCATCGGGGCAACGCTATAAGTTGCGGCAGTAATCAAATCCATGCCCGTCATCATGAATGCGCCATCGCCAACAATCGCCACCACCTGCTTATCAGGGTTTGCTAATTTGGTTCCAATCGAAGCAGGCACACAATAGCCCATGCAATTAAAATCCGTAGGAGAAATAATGTGGCGCGGTTTATACACCGGATAAAGCTCTGCCCCAAGAAACGTGTGGTTGCCATCATCCAAAACCATAATCGCATCGTCATTCGTTTTCTCGCGCAATACTTTGAAGAAATGCCCCGGAGAAACGATGTCGTTTTTCTTCGCGCCTAACCATTCATTGAAATAATCATCGTTATCTTTTTTCAGTTGTGCGCCCAACGCATTGTAATCTCTTGGCGATTTGAAATTCCTTGCGTTCAATTCTTCCCACACTGCTTTTAAAACTTCTGTTGCATCGCCCTGAATTGCAATTGTTGCTTTGTAATTCTTATCAAAAACTTCTTTATTGATGTCAATATGAATCAGAGTTTCGGGAATCGTCATGCCATAGCTTCCCGTTGCCAATTCAGCAAAGCGGCAACCCACAGCGAGCAGCGCATCACAATTCTCAAATGCTTTCTGCGCTGAAGGCTTTGCCGAAGGACCAAACCCCACGCAGGTGAACATCGGATGATTCGCAGGGAAAGAACTCTTACCCTGTAACGTAGTAGAAACAGGCGCAACCAATTTTTCCGAAATCTTCGCAGTGTAATCCGAAGCGTCCACCGCGCCCCACCCTACATAGATGCCGGGTTTCTTTGCAGCAACGAGAATATCAACCACCTGCTTCACTTTCGCCAAATCAAAGGAAGGAGTCATCACACTCTTTTTGTAAAGCGGCATTTCCGCAACTTCGCCCTGAAAGAGTTGCACCTCAATCGGCAATTCAATAAACACCGGACCCGGCTCACCTGAAATAGCAAGTTCATACGCTTTGTAAATCGTTGGGATAATGTCCTCATGTTTCTCAGGGCGGAAATAACCTTTCGTGACAGCCGCAGTGAGTTTCTGCTGGTCAAGCTGGTGAAGTTGATAATGCCTGCCTGTATCTCTGCGCGTGCCGCCTGTGATAATGAGCATCGGTATGCCATCAAGAAATGCTTCACCGATGCCGCTCATCGCATGTGTTGTTCCCGCAGCAGGCACAAGCACACACGTGCCAATAGAATCAGAAGTGCGCGATACCGCATCAGCCGCAAAAGATGCGCAGCCTTCGTGCGTTACAAGTATCGGAGTGATTTGCTCCGACTTGTTCAGTTCGTCATACAACTCCGTGTTATGTACGCCCGGAATGCCGAACGTATATTTCACCCCGATTTGCTCCAGCGCAAACACCGCCAGCGTAGAACCTTGCTTTTTCATGACTCTGTGATTTGAGGATAAAGATAATGAATTGACCGTGTGCTTGCGCTTAAAGTCCTGTTGCACAATTGCTCTGCCCACCTATGGGATTCTTGTTTTTAGTTTGAAATCTTGAGTTGTTCTTCTCAACACGCAACACGCCACCCTCAACACTCATTTGGCGCGTACTTATCTCCTTTCCTTCTCGTGTCGTTTTAGTGGCGAAGCTCGTCAGGAGCGCATCAGTATTTTTTAGCAAACAAACATTTACACTACACTCTGCCTTTGCACCTTTGCCTGAAATAGAATTCATAGTATTTTCACACTCCGAAAAATAACAACCATGAAAAATATCCTGACTGTAATTCTACTGAGCGTTGCATATACCACCAACATTTTTTCCCAATGCACTCCTCCTTCTCCCACAGGCAACCCGGGGTTGTCGCCTGCCCCTGCAAACGTGCCTTGCCTCGAGCGGGGAGTGCCGTATGATTACACTTTGAATTTTGAAAACTTCAGCAGCTTCAATTGCTCCGGCTTTAGCGTAAGCATTAATTCCGCTACGATTGACGACCTTGATAATCTTCCTTGCGGAATCACCTGGCAGGCTGACCAATCTTCTTATACTGCCGGGGAGACAGGATGTATCAGAATCACAGGAACAACTACAGATGTCGTAGGGCAATATCCGCTCACTGTTTCCATGACTTTTAATTTAAACATTCTCGGTAGCCCTTACACCGTGAGCGGCAGTATTCCCGACCTCATTCAGCAAATGACAGCCGTTGGTTGCAGTGCGCCAAGCATCAACACAAACTATTTCTCACGAGTGATTGACCCGGGAACATGTCCCGCTATCGGCACGCTCCCAAATGGAACTTCAAGCGGAACCACTTGTCCGCCAACTCAGCAAATCGCAGTTTCCATTTCAGGAAACAATACCATCTGCAATGGCGCATCCACAACGCTCACTGCAAACGTGACGAATTCCACAGGCACCGTAACCTACGCATGGAGCACAAGCGACAACACTGCGTCTGTTAATGTAAGCCCAACAACAACTACATCTTATACAGTAACAGTAACTGACCAAAACGGAAGCGCTACGGCTTCAACATCCGTTACTGTTAATCAAGAACCAAATGCAGCGTTCACCGCTGCCACTTTAGGAACTACTGCAACAATCACCAACACTACAACAGGCGCAACTTCTTATTCATGGGATTTTGGTGACAGCCAAACAAGCACTGCGCAAAATCCTCCGGCACATACGTATTCATCAAACGGAACATTTACCATCACGCTGATTGCAACTAACAGTTGCGGAAGTGATACCGCCACGCAGCAAGTAACGATTAGCGGTGGAAGTGGTCCATCAGTTTCCATTTCAGGGAACACTACGATTTGTTCAGGTGAATCCACTGCGCTTACCGCAAATGTTACTAATTCCACGGGCATCATAACATACGCATGGAGCACAAGCGGCAACACGGCTTCTATTAATGTAAGCCCAACGACAACCACATCTTATACAGTAACAGTAACTGACCAAAACGGCAGCGCTACGGCATCAACATCTGTTACTGTTAATCAAGAACCGAATGCTGCTTTCACCGCTACCACTTCAGGAATTTCTGCAACAATCACCAACACCACAACAGGTGCAACTTCTTATTCCTGGGATTTTGGCGACACGCAAACAAGCGCTGCGCAAAATCCCCCGGCACATACGTATTCCTCAACCGGAACTTTCACTATCACACTAATCGCAACCAACAACTGTGGCAACGATACTGCAACACAGCAGGTAACGATTAGCGGTGGAAGCGGTCCCTCTGTTTCTGTTTCAGGAAATACTACGATTTGTGCAGGAGAATCAACCACGCTCACAGCAAATCCTTCTAATGCTACGGGAACGATTGCTTATGCCTGGAGTACGGGCGGCACTACGTCATCCTTCAATGTAAGTCCAACAAGCTCCACCACTTATTCTGTAACCATCACTGCGCAAAACGGCAGCGCAACTGCTTCAGCAATCGTTACGGTGAATCCAAAACCAAATGCTGTTTTTGCTGCTTCAACATCGGGCGCGGTTGCAACAATCACTAACGCAACTACCAATTCCACTTCTTATTTGTGGAATTTCGGAGACGGGCAAACAAGCGCAGCACAAAATCCTACCGCCCACGCTTATACATCAAGTGGAAATTTTCCGATTACGCTGATAGCCACAAGCGATTGCGGCTCCGATACTGCAATCCAGATTGTAAATATTATTGGTGTTGGAATCAGCAGCATTGCCCCCAGCCCGATTGCGCTTAAAATTTATCCCAACCCATTTAGCTCAACTGCAACTGTTGAAGCAGAAAACATTACCGGAGCTTTTGATTTTGCACTTTACTCGATTACCGGCTTGAAAGTGTATGAGCGAACCGGACTGACCGAACATAAATTCACGATAGATAGAAACTCGCTTGCGCAAGGCGTTTACTTCATCGAAGTGCGAAATGAGAAAATACTTGGAAGAAAGAAGCTGGTGATTTACTAATAACTGAATAAAAACATCCAGTGTTCTACTTCGACATTTTATAATATTTCCAGCAGGAAAAAGTAAAATATCTTGTAGTAGGAGGCTTTGCTGTTTATCCGCATGGTGTGCCAAGAGTAACAAACGATTTGGATGTAATCATCTCATTTGATTCTGAAAATATACGCAAGGTGCAAAAAGCGATGGCTTCATTGGGATATGTGCCTCGCTTGCAAGGGGTAAAAGCAAAAGACCTTGCCAATAAAGTAATTTTAGAGGATTGGATAAAAAACAGAAATATGCTGGTCTTTACGTTCTTTCAACCTGTATCGCATTACAGGCAATTGGATATTTTATTGGTGCATCCACTTGATTTCAAAGCGGCTTACAGTAGAAAAATAACAACCAAAGCGGAAGGAATTAAAATCAATACTGTATGCGCTGATGACTTGATTGAAATGAAAGAATATAGCGGAAGAAAGCAAGACCTAAGCGATATCGAACATTTGAAACGCGCGGCTAAAATCAATGGCGACAAAAAGAAAAAATAAACCCAAAGGGTTCAATTACTACCTTGAAGACGAGCAACTGCTTGCATTCAGTAAATGGTCTTTGGTGGAAAAGCTCATATGGCTGGAAGAGATTAATGAATTCATGAGCAGGGTTCAAACGAAACAATCAGCCCGCGTGATGGAAATGTTCAAAAGCGGCAAAATTTAATAATCCTAAACTTTTTCCCCCGCAATACTCTTTGCAGTCATTCTGCCAGTCAGCACGCAGCCCCCGAGGAATGTTCCTTCCAATGAGCCGATACCGTGCATGCCGCCACCACCAAAGCCTGCGCATTCGCCAACGGCATATAAGCCATCAATCGGTTCTTGTTTTCCATTCACGGGTTTGGTGAGAACTTTTCCTTCTAAATCGGTTTGAATGCCGCCAATGGTTTTTCTCGAAAGAATAAATTCACGAATGGCAATCAGCGGATAGGCATTCTTGTCGTCAATCTTTTGAAACTTGCATGTGCGCACTCTATCGCCCCGATATTGCCGCGCGTGTGCGATACGCCTCAGTTGCTCATCATCATGAAAAGCGGGACCACGCTCAATATGCGCGTCATACGTTTTGATGCCATCGCGCAAAAGATTTACATCCACATCCTTTGTTCCCTGCAATGCGTTCATCTTTTCGGCAAGCTCTTCAATGGAGGTTGCGGTGACAAAATCCACGCAGTTGTCAAGCATGTCATGCACGAGTTTCCGGTTGCCCCACAAAATCACAGAGAGAAATTGCAGCCAGTTTTTATTGCGGATTGCTTCATTTGATTCTGAGCCTGAAACTGCAAACTCCTTGTATGCGATTTTCAGATTCAACACCTGCCACGAATATTTTTTCTCTTGCTTGCAGATTTGCTCCACGCAAAAGCGCGTGTCATAAGCTGTCACGAGTGGAATCGGTCCGATGCGCTCGCCTTTATAATTCATCCACAAAGCCGATTTACACGGCACAAGACTCAATCCGTGATTTTCTCTTTTTGGTCGTGGATGATGCACGCCTGCCGCATAGGGCCACGACCATTCGAGATGCGTAACATTTGCGTTGTATTTTTCAGCAACGTCATGCAAATCTCCCTGCGCATATTTATGCGAGCCGTTCAAAATAATTTCAGGTGGCTTGCCCCACGGCTTATACCATTGCTTCTTCACCCGCTCGATGTTGCCGCCCATTCCGCCTGCTGCGACAACGACAACATCCGAATCAATGCGAAACGGCTCATTTGTTTCTTCATTCACACCGACAAGACCAGATGCTTTTTTATTGGTAAAAGAAATATCGGTGACTTTATGTCGAAACAAAATTTCAAGATTGCCCTTCTTCGCATGGTTGAGCAAATGCTGCATCATCGTTGTTGCCAACCCATAACCGGTGCCCCACACCATGTGAAAGCGCGGCACAGAATTGCCCGGCTTGAACATGCCGCGCTCTACCCAATGCACCACCGGAAAATAACTGATGCCGTGTTTGCGTAGCCACCAGAACACATCTTCCGTGCAGCGCGTCACATAATTTTCCGCGTGTTTTTTTTGCCACACATCTTCCTCTTCAAATTCAGCTACGGAAAACCAATCGCGCAGCGCAAGGTCAACGCTGTCTTTGATTCCGTTTCTGCGTTGGTAAGGCGTGTCAACAAAAAACATTCCTCCGAAAGATTCCTTTGCCAATCCGCCAAAATTTTCCTGCGCATCGCGCTCTACGATAGTTACTTTTTTACCATAGTTCAGCAACTCAAACGCAGTGATAATTCCGGCAATTCCGCCACCTGCAATGGCGACTTCGGTTTTGTAAGATTTATCGGGCATGGTGATTTGGTAAAGGATAAAAATAGAAAGAAGGATTGGAATTTGGCTATCGCAGTATTCGTAGTTTAATGTTTTTGCCAAAGCGAACAAAAAGAAGAGGCTGTCTTAAAAGTAAAAATCTCACGCAAAGGCGCAAAATTCGCCAAGCATAGATTATTGAAATTTAAGCCTTTGCGTGAGACTAATATGGGTGACTTATGAGACAGACTCTCTTTCTTAAATTCCATCAAGGAATTATAATTAAGGCATCGCGAAGGCAACTATGCTTGTCCACGAACCAGGTTGGTTAAAGAGTCTGTTCAACAAACTGTGTCAATGTGAAAATTTATTTTATAACCTGTCTTAAGGCGCTTATTACCTGTCGGGAATGGCTTTCGACATGCAATAAGAGGCTCGGGATGATTAATGAACGGGCGGGGGAGGTTGGGATGGGGTGAGGCGGTCAAAATAGCAATTTTCAGAACTGCCCTTAAGCCCCTCGATGCAAGCGCATCCGCCAACTTCGCAAAAACTTCACTATTTTCGCCCTTGCGCACCAATGAATCTTTTCATCCGCTCCGCCCGCATTATTGACCCCGCCTCCAAGCATCATTTACAAACGAAGGATATTGTTATTGAACGTGGCGTAATTGCGCAAATCGGCTCGAAACTTAAAAACGAAAAAGGCTATAAGGAGGTTGCTTCGCGCAACCTGAGCGTGTCGCCCGGCTGGGTGGATCTGTTCTCGCACTTTGCCGACCCGGGCTACGAGCACAAAGAAGATATTTTCAGCGGCATCAAAGCCGCTGCCACTGGCGGCTTCACCACGGTGTGCGTGATGCCGAACACGAAACCCGCGCTGCACTCGAAATCTGAAGTGGAATATATCATCAGCAAATCGCGGGGGGCGCTAGTGGATGTGAAGCCGATTGGCGCGGTGAGCCGCAACTGCGAGGGACACGACATCACCGAAATTTATGACATGCACCGCGCAGGGGCAATCGCTTTTTCTGACGGCATCCTCTCTTCGGTGAGCGCGGGGCTGATGTTGCGCAGTTTGCTTTATGTAAAACCATTTGGCGGATTAATCATCAGTCATCCTGACGAGCACAGCATTCGCGGCAGCGGCTTGGTGAATGAAGGCGCGCTGAGCGTGATGATGGGCGTTCCGGGCATTCCCGCAATTTCCGAAGAACTGATGGTGGTGCGCGACCTCTATCT
>Ga0163155_10001409_pt1 | contig 29123 bp, 16 predicted proteins | sample OliLakLV19SP4G1_FD_148611 | JGI IMG/M metagenome (GOLD analysis project Ga0163155, IMG submission 148611) | Freshwater microbial mat bacterial communities from Lake Vanda, McMurdo Dry Valleys, Antarctica - Oligotrophic Lake LV.19.SP4.G1 | ecosystem: Environmental > Aquatic > Freshwater > Lake >... | reverse complement strand
GTTATGGCAGTACTATCAGCAGTTAAAGGCTTACCAACATGCGCCAACCGCTGAAGGAAAGGAACCCCTAGAACAAGCCTTTGACCAACTCTTTGGTCGCTGCTTCCTTCACCATGCCTCGCTCAATACGGTTCTAAGTCAATTCAGAACCCACAAGGCTGAGCTATTGCGGATGCTCGATTTTCCTCAGTTGCCGTTACATAACAATGACGCTGAATCGGATATTCGAGAATACGTCACCCGCCGCAAAGTCAGTGGGGGCACTCGCTCCGAAGCCGGACGACGAGCCAGAGATACCTTGGTGGGACTGAAGAAAACCTGTCGTAAGTTGGGACTATCCTTTTGGCAATTTTTGATGTCTCGGTTGCGCGGTGATAGGCAAATTCCTCCGTTGCCGGATGTGATTAGAGCGATGACATCAAGTCTGCGACAGATATAGCGGTTCTCATGCTGATGAAGTGCATCAGAGTAGGGGCGATACGGCAGTTCGCCCTCCGATCTGTACCGCACCAAATCGATAATTGCTATAGACAGCCCTACCTAAAGCCCAAGCTATAGCTCGTGGGCTACCAGCACTTTTTGAGAAGTTGCCAATGTCTCCCCTGTGAATCAGATCGGGGAGAGTGCTGAATTGGACTAAGTTTAGCGGATTCGAGTGGATTGATTCTGGCAACACGGAGAGGTCAACACACCGATAAACTGATCAAGCAACTCGGCGGACACAGAAGGTAAAACAGCCTGCCAGCAGTGGAACGTTGATGCCTGGGGTGAGTATGAACGAGTGTTATCGCCTGAAATCTTGCACTATGTAAGGACAGAACTCGACGATTAGAGCGAACTAATGGCATTGTTAGGCAGCAGACTGGACGGTGGCTAAACCTGCGGCACGCTACACGAACGACAGCAGGACAAACTTGATAAATTATTGCAGCAAACAAGAGTGATAACGCGATTAGTGGTGAGTTGTTTCAATTGAATTTGGCGGCACAGCCGATTTAGGATAATAGCTGCTCAACGAGCAGGACTCACTAGCAATCCTTGGAGTTGGCATGATCCTCGTCACCTTTCCAACAACAATTCGACGCACCACCGTTTAATCTCACTAATGATCCAGACCAGCCATAAATCAGGGTGTATGAAAGATCATAAAGCGAGATTTTAGCCTTTCCCCCCTATACTGCTTACCCTTTGTAATGAAACCTGTAAAGCTTTTCTTCTCTTACTCTCACAGAGATGAGAAATTACGAGATAAGCTGGCGCTGCACCTTTCACTGTTGCAGCGGCAGGGAGTCATCAAGTCTTGGCATGATCGCAAGATTAGCGCCGGATCAGAGTGGGCGCAGGCTATCGATGACAATTTCAACGCTGCCGAAATTATCCTGCTGCTGATCAGCGATCATTTCCTGGCATCCGATTACTGCTATGACATTGAGATGAAGCAGGCGATCGCCCGTCACGAAGCTGGAGAAGCACGGGTGATTCCGATCATTCTCAAGCCTGTAGACTGGAACTCTGCGCCTTTTGGTAAACTTCAGGCATTTCCGAAAAACGCCAAACCTGTTACCGTCTGGAGTAATCGGGATGAAGCGTTTCTCGACATTACCCAAGGTATTCGGCAAGCAGCACGAGAAATGGCGAAGGTGCTGGGCGATCGCCCAACGGCCACTACGCTAGACATTGCGCCCCAAGGAACTGAACTGAGCACTGCACAACTCACAGATCCAGCAGATGGTCTGCCGCCCGATGTACTGGCCATACCGCAAACTGTTCTTAATCTGTTGGCTATGGAAGACTTGGGCGGACAGGTGCCGCTAGAGTCTGCGTTTTATATCAACCGTACTCCTGCCCAGGAACGGTGCTATGAGGCAATTGCCAAACCGGGCGCACTGATTCGGATCAAAGCACCCCGGCAGATGGGCAAGTCGTCTCTAATGCTGCGTGTACTGAACTACGCTAGCAGGCAAGGGTATCCGGTGGCTGCACTCAACTTTCAGATGGCGGAGCAGGAGGTTCTGAGCAACCTGGATCAGTTTTTGCGGTGGTTCTGCACCAGTATTACATGGGAACTGGGATTAGAAGACCGACTAGAAGAGTACTGGAAGAGCAACTTAGGTAGTAAAAATAAATGTACCAACTACTTCCAGCGTTATCTGCTGGAAACGTTGAAATATCCGCTCGCAATATGTTTAGACGAAGTAGATCAAGTATTTGTGCATCCGGCGATCGCCACGGACTTTTTGGGAATGCTGCGCGCGTGGCATGAAAACGCCAAGCTGAAACCCATCTGGAACAATTTGCGACTAGTGATTACCCATTCCGAAGAGGTGTATGTTCCTTTAAACATCAACCAATCGCCGTTTAACGTAGGGCTACCAATTGAACTGCCGCCGTTGAATCGGGCGCAGATTGAAGATCTAATTCAGCGGCATGGGTTGTGCTGGGTAGAGTCCGAAGTGGAGCAGCTGATGGCAATCGTGGGCGGGCACCCATTTTTAGCACGGGTGGCGCTTCAGCAGATTGCACGAGGAGAGCTGACACTGGCGCAGTTTTTGCGGGTAGCTCCTACCCAAGCAGGGCCTTTTGGCAGTCACCTGCGTCGCCACTTAGGCAACTTGCAGGAGCGCAATTTGGTAGATGCGATGAAGCAGGTCGTTGCAGCAAAACAACCAGCGATCGCTCAAGCCTCAAAACTTGCCAATCTTGGGTTGGTTCGGTTTCAGGGTAATAATGTAGTGCCTTTGTGTGACTTGTATCGGCAGTATTTTAGAGACGTGCTGAAATAAAGAGAACGCTGACAAACAGTGGAGGATAGATGGTGAGAATGAGTCAATTAAGGTGGTGGATGCAGCAATGACAGACTTTTCACCTGCAATACCCGGTGATACTTACCAAGTTGGTGGCAGTCTTCCGGTAGACGCCCCATCTTACGTGCGTCGCCAAGCAGATGAGGCGCTATACCAGGCACTGAAGGCAGGTGAGTTTTGCTATGTGCTGAATTCTCGGCAGATGGGCAAGTCGAGTTTGAAGGTGCAGACGATTCGACGGTTGCAGGCAGAGGGGGTAGCTTGTGCGGCGATCGACTTGACCCAAATTGGTTCATCTGACATTACGCCGGACCAGTGGTATAACAGCCTGATCGACAGCATCGTCAATAGTCTGGATCTGTATGACCGGTTTGATCTGTATGTCTGGTGGGAAGAACACAGTCTACTGTCAAACGTGCGGCGACTGGGTAAGTTCTTGGATGAGGTGCTGCTGCCCTCGACTTTGCAAACTATTGTCATCTTTATTGACGAAATCGACAGCATCCTCAGTCTGCCATTTCCAATGGATGACTTTTTTGCGCTGATTCGCGAATGCTACAACCGCCGTGCCGACAATCCTGGCTACAACCGCTTGACGTTTACACTGTTGGGTGTAACCACGCCTACTGACTTAATTCAAAACAAGCAGCGTACCCCGTTTAACGTTGGTAGGCCAATCGAACTAGCAGGGTTTCAACTGCATGAAGTAGAGCCGCTGACACAAGGGTTGGCAGCTAAGACAACAGAACCGCAGGCACTGATGCAGGCGGTTCTGGACTGGACGGGCGGACAGCCATTCTTGACCCAAAAAGTGTGCAGGTTGTTGCTGAGTATCGCATCTGCAGCTCCCGCTGGGCAAGCAGCCATCTGGGTAGATCAGTTGATTCATACTAAGATCATTGAAAACTGGGAAGCACAGGATACCCCGCAGCATTTAATCACGATCCGGGACAGACTCCTCAACACAGAAGAACGGGCTGGGAGACTCTTGGGTCTGTATCAGCAAATTGTTCAACAAGGAGAAATTGTTGCAGACAATAGCCCAGAGCAGATAGAACTTCGGCTGACAGGATTGATTGTCAAGCGAGATGGAAAGCTGCGAGACTATAACCGCATCTATAGGGAAGTGTTTAGTCGTGATTGGCTAGAGCGATCGCTCTCCAATTTACGTCCGTATGGGAGAGCGATCACCACTTGGCTAGAATCAGACAGGCAGGATGAATCGAGGTTGTTGCGAGGTCAGGCGTTGCAGGAAGCTCGCACTTGGGCAGAAGGAAAACGCATAGACGAGGACGATCGACGTTTTCTGGATGCTAGTCAAGAGCTAGAAAAGCGTGATATTCAGAGGAAGTTGGAAGTTGAGGCCGAAGCAAAACAGGTTTTGACGGCAGCAAATCGTCAAGCAAATCAACGAATTCAGCTTGGATCGGCCGCATTGGCCTTGATGCTTGTAGGTGCTATTACATCTGGGCTGGCTGCACAAAATAGCATTAAAGGAGCAAATGAAACGGTAAAAGCCGTTGAGAAAAAAGCTGAACAATTTCAAGCAGACGCAGATATTGCGGAGCAGCGGCGTATCAACTCTGATACCCAGCGTCAGTTTGCTGAGCAGCGAAAGCAATCCGCAGAAGCTCAAGCTAGACAAGCTGTTCAGAATCTTAGACGTGCTGAGCAGCGGGAAGCAGATGCAATGCGACAGTATACCATTGCCCAAATTCAGGCAACACAAGCCCAGCAGGATAGAGCCTACGCTACTCAGGCAGCTACCCAAGCAAGAGACTCGGCAGCCCAGGCCAAAACTGATCAACAGCGGACAAGACTCCAATTAGAAGATGCGAAGATTAATTTGCTTGCTACCGAAGTTCGATTGAAGAGTACTGTGGCAAATGAGCGTTTTGCAGCAGGGCGACCATTTGAATCCTTGCTAACTGCTCTAGCAGCAGGGCAACAACTTCAGCAAGTCATCAAAACAGTGCTTGGCAAAGATGACACCCAGGCAAGAGTAATCGCCGCACTCGATCAAGCCATGCATGGGGTCAATGAGCGTAATACGCTCACGGGCCATCAGAATCTTGTTGCAAACGTGAGTTTCAGTCCTGATGGTAAGACGCTTCTCTCTGGTAGCGAAGACGGCAATCTTAAACTGTGGAGCACAGATAGTGGAGTAGAACTTCGTACCATTGTGGGACACCAGGAGGGAATTACAAGTGTAGATTTCAGTCCTGATGGCAAAACAGTTGCTTCTAGCAGTTGGGATGACACGATTAAGGTATGGAATGTAGACACTGGAGAGGAAATTCGCACCCTCTATGGCCATGAAGATTACGTCACACATGCCAGTTTCAGCCCTGACGGCAAAACCATTGCATCAAGCAGTTTGGATGGCACGATTAAGGTGTGGAATGTAGACACTGGAGAGGAAATTCGCACCCTCTATGGCCATGAAGATTACGTCACACATGCCAGTTTCAGCCCCGATGGCAAAACCATTGTTTCCAGCAGTCGGGACAAAACCGTTAAACTGTGGAGTGTTGGTAGCGGCGAAGAAATTCGTACCTTCTCAGGGCATCAGAATTTTGTCACAAGCGTCAGTTTTAGCCCTGATGGCCAAACTATTGTATCGAGTAGTCGGGATAAAACCGTTAAATTGTGGAGTGTTGGTAGCGGCGAAGAAATTCGTACCTTCTCAGGGCATCAGAATTTTGTCACAAGCGTCAGTTTTAGCCCTGACGGTCAAGTCATTGTTTCCAGCAGTTGGGACAAAACCGTTAAACTGTGGAATGTTGGTAGCGGCGAAGAAATTCGTACCTTCTCAGGGCATCAGGGTTTTGCCACAAGTGTCAGTTTTAGCCCTGACGGTAAAACACTCGCCTCTGGCAGTGGTGACAATACTGTTAAGTTATGGAGTCTCGACAATGGAGCATCACCTCATACCCTATCTGGTCATAAGGATTCTGTCACGAACGTGAGCTTTAGCCCTGATGGCAAAACACTCGCCTCTGGCAGTAGTGACAATACTGTTAAGTTATGGAGCCTCGACAGTGGAACAGAACTGATTACACTCAGAGGTCATAGGGATTCTGTTACAAGTGTGAGCTTTAGCCCTGACGGCAAAACCATTGCATCGGGAAGCTATGACAACATCATTAAACTGTGGAGCATAGACAGCAGAGAGGAAATTCGTACTTTCTTAGGACATCGCAGGGCTGTTATGAGTGTGAGCTTTAGCCCTGATGGCAAAACGCTCGCCTCTGGTAGTAGTGACAACACTGTTAAGTTATGGAGCCTCGACAGTAGAGCGTTACCTCGTACCCTATCTGGTCATAAGGGTTCTGTTACAAGTGTGAGCTTTAGTCCTGATGGCAAGACCATAATCTCTGGTAGTAATGACGGCACTGTTAAGTTATGGAAAGTAAGCGATGGGGCAGAACTGCTCACATTCAGAGGTCATCGCGACTCTGTTAAAGTTACAAGTGTGAGCTTTAATCCTGATGGCAAGACCATAATCTCTGGTAGTAATGACAACACTATTAAGTTATGGAAAGTGGATGATGGGGCAGAACTGCTCACATTCAGAGGTCATGAGGATTCTGTTACAAGTGTGAGCTTTAGCCCTGATGGTAAGACCATAATCTCTGGCAGTACAGATGGTACCCTTAGACTATGGGAAGCAGGTAGCGGAGAAGAGATTCAAACTCTCTCCATAAATCCAGATGCAGTTACGAGTGTGAGCTTTAGCCCTGATGGCAAGATGATTGGTTCTGGCTATTTTGATGGATTTATTGAATTAAAAGTCTGGGATTTTGATCGGCTAATGACGATAGGTTGCGACTGGATTCGCGGCTATCTAATCAGCCACCCAGTTGATCGCCCGCTTTGTGAAAGATATCTCATTCATGAATAAGTTACGCTCTTATTCGATAACTTTGCAGTTGGGTCATACATACTTCGCGTGCAAAAATAATATTGCTGAATAATGGCATGATTTCGCGAATATCTGAACGAGCATTACACCCTTTCAGCGATCGCCTCATAGCACCATTCAGCAACGCCGAAAAACCAAATGAGCTTGATGGTCTCGTAGGAATTGAGCTTGCACAAAACTATCAAGCTGTGAAGTTTTAGCAGTTTTGCGGCGCTTTGCATTTGGATAAAGCCAGACTTTTGATGAAAAGTGGTGTATCAGAATAGCCCCTGATAGGTCGGATAAAACCATTGGGGGTCATGTTGAAATGGAATGGAGCCAGAAATTTCTCTGGGCGGAGCGCCTCGCTGTTCCTCGATCAAAGCCGAATAATAAATTTCATATTCACCCGCTGGAGCATCAGAACCATCCCAAAAAAATGTAATTTTATCTCTCTCAAATGCATCGTGTGAGGCTTTGTAATAGGTTTGATTGCCGCGACGTATTTCTAGACTGGTAACCCTGGTTGGAATTGGAGTAGAAAAAACAATTTCATATTCATTGGTTGATGATTCAAAAAAGACCGGAAGATACACAGAATCAGCCGTGGCAAGTGCACAAATACTCTCAAAAGAAGTGTCAGTTAGCCGAATAATACTCGTACTCCAACTGTAAAAGTAATAGCTACTGTTTTCAATCGACATCTGGAATCTATCCAGTCTATATCGTGTTTCAAGCTCTCGTAGACGAACTCGTGGAATGGGATTCCCTTCTACAACTGGAACCCGGATTGTAGCCGTATCGCCTGTGTCGCCGATTCTACGAGTGGCAAAAGAAACTAAGTTTAAGCGTCTATTATTGCTGACTGGAGTTTGTAGTACTCCTTCCCAGCGATCGCCACGATCGCGATAGGTTCCTTCATTCACAGGAAAAGAATAACTCAGCTGTGAAGAAGAAATAACTAGTGAAACAAGGGCAGACATTAAAGCTATATTTTTTAGGTTCATGGCGACTCCAAGTTAATCCCCCAATTTTGTAACTGCGCTAAGATTGTCTTCATAGAATATGCAGTACCAACGCCTGCAGTTGCGTTTATCGGATCTGCCGGTTCAAGACTAAAAACGACTCCAACTGCCTGATTTTGCCTGTTTAATACAGGACTACCAGAATTACCTTCAGCCAAATTGACATTAAGTCTTAGAAGTCCATCACTTATGTTAGTTACTTCTCCTGTGACAACATCACCTCCTTGGTCATATGCAACTCCAGATCTTATGGGAAAACCAATTACTCCTACAGGCTCACCAGCACCCATGTCTCTTGAAGAAATAGTTATGGGTTCAATATCTGCTGGAACATTAGAGATTTGTAAAAGTGCCAAATCTGATTGTTCTTCAGTAGAAACTTGTATAACTCTTGCTGTCTGTCGTTGTCCTTGAGTTGATTCAACCGACCCAAAAAAATCAACCGTTATATTTCCTCTAAGCTGCCTATCCTCTTCCTGTACTACATGACGGTTTGTAAGAATCAAAGCTGAATCCCCCTGGCGCTGAATTACCCATCCAGTGCCAATCTGCATATATTCATCATTTGTTTGGATTCCAATCATGACTACAGAACGACGGATAGTATCTGGAATCCTATTATTCACGTTTAGATTAACTACGGTCGAATCAATAGAACGACCTACAGCATTAAGTATATTTCTTACTTCATCGCGATTACTACGTGCAATCGTGTTACCTGGCTCAATCCTAATCGCTATAGTTAGTACACGATCTGCATCATTCAATTGTCCAAGTTCTTTGTAAGCAACTCCTAAATTCACAAATGCCTCTACATCATTACGATTTAGTTGAGTTGAAATCTCAAATTTATTAATTGCTTCTTCTAATTGACCCTGATCGCTCAGTTCAAGCCCCCAGTTATTGTAAGCAGCTGCTAGATCAGTGCAAATTTTGGCATAGCTAGAGTTTCTTTCAATTACCTCTGGAAGCTCGTCATAACAAATTTCTTGATGGTTAAGACCTAATTCATCTGCTATACGTTCAATTGCAAGATTAAATTGTTCTACTGACTTCTCAAATTGTCTATTATTAGCCAAGGCTATGGCATTATTGTGGTACGAAACAGGAGATTCAGGATTTGCTGCGATCGCCTCTTCATTACACTCAATTGCAGCCCTTTCTGCCCCTTGCTCCCTCAGCAGAACGCATAGGTTACTGTATGCTGAACTTAAATTATTTCTGTAGGAACTGGCACCTGCTGGATCAAGTTCAATTGCTCTCCTAAGAGATGAGATTGCTTCCCTAGATCGTCCTAATTCACTGAGAGAGACTCCAAGATTGTTGTGAGCGATTGCATTATTGGGATCAATCTGGACAAACCTGCGCCAAATATTTTCTGCTTGTGCATAGTTTCCAGAGAGTTGAGCCAAGTTGCCTTGACGAATATATTCGTTCAACATCTCAGAATTAGAGTATACCGCCTGCTGATTCACTCCAATAGCATTTCCCGATTGTCTTTGATTCTCTGAAACAATAATTAAATTATGTTGAGCTACAGCTAGATTATCCTGAATCGTTGTGTTGTTAGGATTAATGTGAAGAGCTGCTTGAAAACTGGCGATCGCTTCTTCATATCTTCTTAATTGGGCTAAGCTAACGCCTAAGCTATTATGAGCAGCAAGACTTCCAGGGTTGAGTTCAATAACCTGACGCCAAATCAAAACAGCTTGTTCATAGTCTTGGTTCCTCTGTGCAAAACCTCCTCTTCGTATTAGTTGAACGAGCGCTGGGGAGTCTGAAATATCGCGCACATTTGTGTTAATTTCTGATTCAGATACTGCTTGTTTTAAGGAAGCTGCACTCATAGTGTTAGTGTCACTAGCTTCAGAGATGCTGCTGGAAAACAGTACCAGTAAAGTGATTAACCCTTTTAGATGTCTAGTGTTACTCATCTGAAGTTCTATATTTTCAAATCAATTTACCTATTTTTTCCATCTAGCCAAGTAAAATCCGGGAGATATACGATTTTTTACTGAGTGCTTACAGTTAATTCATACTCTTGACACAAATTTTTATGAAGTATAGATAGTTGGTAGGGCTGCTAGCTTCTTTGTGTGAGCTATCTGGCAGTCATGATCCTGCTTGCTGATTGATGTAGCGGTAGTACGTCGGACGGCTGATACCTAAATGCTCACAAATAGAGGTCACACTTCGCGTTGAGTCTGAGGCAAGCGATCGCCCAATATCAATTTGCTGCTGGGTTAACTTCTGCCGTCGTCCTCCCTTACGACCTCTAGCTCTGGCCGCCTGCAAGCCCGCTTGAGTGCGTTCCCGGATGAGATTGCGCTCAAACTCTGCCAACGCGCCAAAGAGATGAAAGATCAGCTTGCCGCCGCTGGTGGTTGTGTCAATCTTTTCTTGAAGCGAGCGAAATCCAATCTTGCGGCTCTCTAACGCTTCCACTAGAGCAATCAGGTCTTTGAGCGATCGCCCCAGGCGATCGAGTCTCCAGACGACGAGGGTATCCCCTTCTCTGGCAAACTCAAGGGCTTGTTTGAGGCCAGGACGATCGGCTTTGGCTCCGCTCAGCTTGTCGGAGAAGATGCGATCGCAGCCCGCTTCTATCAGTGCATCGTGCTGCAAATGCAAATTTTGGTCGTCGGTTGAAACACGTTCGTAGCCGATCAACATAGCTTGAAGTTCTAATGTACTGAAATTGTATCAGAACTCGTTCAGCCAGACATATTTTGAGACATAGATTGATTAACAAGATGATTTACAGTCTAAGGGGTCTGTAAGCCAGAAGCGGGAAGGAAGGGGAAGAGTGTAAAACAAACGACCCTTTTTGAGACACTGGCAACTGGCACATTACTGACAAGTGATCTGTCTAGATCTTTCAACAAGTTAAGCGGTTAGTTTACAAGCTAAATTTTCGCACTGTTTATCAAGAATTGAACCTTCTCTAACTGAACTGGTGCTAGCCTTCTTTAACCGACGCAATTATCTTCCACTGCACCCCATCAAATCGAAGTGTATATGTATACGGGTGACTTTGACTTGAGCAATCTTCAGTAGTTTCTCCTCGAACATAAGTACAAGTTTCTGTAACTCCTACCCCAATTACTGCTTGATTTGTGTCCGTTGAAAATACACCTGTTGGCTCAACAACAAGTCCACTAAATTGCAGCTCAGTACTAACTTCACGTAACCTTTCAACCTCACGCTGTTTTAGCTCATAATAGGCTCCGGTTGCATATCTCCCTAAAATTTCTAAATCGTAAGGGGATGAAAAGACTTGTTGTTTTTGCTGGAGCCACTCTTTTATAAGATTTAGAGCTTCTTCCTGCGTGATGAGTGGAGGAGATGTTTGAACTGAGGTTTGTTGGGTAGTGATGGGTACAGAGGACGCAGTAGGAGCTATTTGAATAGCTTCAGAGGCAGGTGTAGAAACTGAAGATTGAGGATTGGTGCTGCTGCTAGATGGTGATGGAACTGAAACAGCAGTCGGTGAATCTATGTTTCCTATTCCATCGCAAAGACTACGGTCTTCTAGCTCAGGACTATGTGCTATGTAATCGCGAACCCAATCACAACTGCGGACAATTAGTTCATCTAAATCACCAAGTGACCATAAGGTCATTAAGCCACCCTCAGTAATCGTGATTAGCCTTTGTCCATCTGGGCTGAAGGTTAATTTTTCTATTGGATCTACCTGATCTTCTGAGCTACCAGGATTTATCTGAAACGTAGTCAATAATTGACCTGATGTATTCCAAACTAGAACCCTATTGCGCTCAGCAGCAGCAAATAATGTTCCAGTCGGACTCAGTTGAATGATCGAGGCAAAAAATTTTCCAGGTGGGTTTTGGAATTCTACTAGCGGTACTCCTTGTAAGTTTTCTAGTCGGAAAACGTCACTGCCTCCATCTCCCCCGTTAACAACGTAAAGTCCTTCTCCACTAGGTTTGAACACTACACTCGATCCGGAAGTGTCGAGCGTGGCTACTTGCGAATGATCATTCAGACTCCATAGGGTTTCATTAATTATTATGCTTTGACCGTCAGGAGTGAAAACAATGTCTCTAATTCCTTGGTCACCTTCTGTCGTTATTAATTTTGTGTCGAGTTCCTGTTGTTTGGCTCCTTGTAAATTCCAAACACGAACAAATCCATCTTTTCCAGCAGTAGCTAAATCTTGACTGTTAGGGCTGAAAGTAATAGCATTAATTCCCTGTATAGATAGTGGAATTGCACTAAGTTTATCGTTTTGTATAGTCCACAGATGACTAGAGCCATTCTCATCAACGATGGCTAAATATTTTCCATCATTACTTAAATCAATATCTTTAATTTGTGTAATTTGTGAATGAAACTCTAATAAAAGTTTTCCATTAAAGTTCCACAGCTTAATCGTACCATCCTGTTGAAAAATTACAAATTGACCCTTGCCAGAACTAAAGCTAACATCCTGAAACTGCTCATCTAGTTCATTAATTCTTCTAGGCTGACTACCTTGAAGCTCCCATAGTCGAACAAGCCTATCATCCCCCACTGAAGCTAATAATCGACCGTCATGACTAAAAGTGACATCTTGGAGCCTACCTAGAGAACCACCAAGCTCATCAATAAGCTGACCATATTCATTTGATAAAGAAATCGTTCCTTCAGCAGCAACAGCAACAAGCTCTTTATTTGAACCGTAATTTGGGTTCACAACATCTACAGAGTCTAAATTTCCAGAGGAGTGAGGTCGGTTGCTATCACTCCAACAGGGAGAAACAAGCAAGCCACAGAATTCTTGGTATTGCCATAACTCAAAATCCGAAGAATCAACACCATCCCACCCAAGTATCAGAAGTGCTTGTCCATTTGAACTAAATACTGTGCTTTTTGGTAATATTCCAAGAATTGGTATACCACTGGCATCTTGTGACTGAAGAACCTTCTTACTTCCTTCTTGGTTCCAAACCTGAATAATGTAGTCATCAGATTTAAGATCATTCTCAATAGATGTAACTAACTGATGAGAATCGAAGTTGTAGCCAAGAATTTCTTGTTGACCTATTCCATTAAATTGATCGATTAACTGGTCTTGTCTATTTAATACACGAACATTGCCAGAATCATCATTTTTAATAAGAAGTAGTTCTCCATTGGGCGAGAAAATAGCATCGGCTGCCTCCATAGGTGGGGTTAAAGGCTCTCCACCCAAATTGAAGAGCAAAATCTGTCTGTTGTTAGAGAGGGATTCTTCTATGTTGTTAGAGAGGGATTCTTCTATAAAGGCTACCTGATCACCCTGAGGGTTAAAAATAGCTTTGCTATTTCCCTCTAAACGGATGGGTGACGTATTATTTTTTAAATCCAACAATCGAATTTGCCCTGGGTCTGTCTCATTTGAAGTAGTTAAAAACATTTGTTTATTGGGTGTTACAAATACTTCTTTAGCTTCTCCTTGATCCCACGTCCAGCGATCGCGTTCATTAGCTGAATAAAAGACTGTTCTTAGAGTTTCTGTTACTTGTTCCTGCAATTCGTCTGGTGGAAAGAACAACTGCTTAAACTGTCTTCCTGCTCTTAGCGCAGTAAGAAGCGCATCTAAATCTTGACCCGAAGCAAGGCTTGCTTCTGCTGAAAGTCTAAGAGTATGAACCTGATTAATTTGAGATTGTCTATACTGAATTGCAGAGAAAGCGGCAATTGCAGCTAACGCTAAACCTGAAACTAACGCACCTACTGTCGTTTTTTGTGCGTTTCGGCGTGCTTTTGTTTCCTGTTCTGCTATCTTTTGAGCGGCCTCACGAGCTTGCCTTTCTTGTTGCAGTTCTTTCTGCCGTTGCTCTTCCTTCTCCTGCTCTAAGCGATTAACTTGTTCTAAACTGGCATTTACGAAACGGCTTTCATCGCTATTTAAGGCAATATCAAGCCGCTCAAACGCTCCTTCCTGGCGAAGCCTCACGACCTCTTCCAAGGTTGAGCCTCGCCAAAGTTCACTATCTGCCTCATCTGCACTCACTTTCAGCCAACGCCCTACCGCGTCAGCCAAGCGATTTTTTAGGGCGATCGCTTGACCATCTTCAGCAATCCAGTTTTTTAAAGTACTCCAAGAGGCAAACAACGCTTCATGGGCAATTTCGACCGTCCTTTGCCCTGCACGATCTACATTGCTGACTAACAATGCTTCTTGGATTAACTCATCTATGATTGCGTTTTTAGTAGGGTCAGTCTCAAACTCATTTCGATATGCCCGTCTTCGGGCAACTCTAGAGCCATCAATACTAACGAGCCTTAAAAAGATTTGCTTAACCGCACGTTCTTTCCCGGCTTGGCATAATTGCCTGTAAATTTCATCAACTCGATTTTGCAATGCACCAGAAACACCTCCAAGCGTCCAATAGGTTTTCTTCCTGAGCGATCGCATTTGATCAGAGATACTTTCTCTCTGCCAAAGTTGATCAAGCGTATATTGCAGGAGCGGCAGGGAGGCAGCTTGACCCTGGACATCTTTGATAATTTCTTCAACTAGCCCTTCTTCAAAAACCACACCATGATGAGCCGCAGGCTGTTCGATCGCCCGTCGTAACTCATGCTCTTGCATATCAGCAATGAAACGAATCTGCCCTTTTGTAATGTTGCTAAACTCTGCATAAGGACTCAGACGGTCTGAAAAATCAGCCCGCATCGTCATGATGACTTTAACAGAACGCCATTTTGCGCGTTCTAAGGCATTATGCAGATAGATCAGTCCAGCAATGAAGTTATTACGCTCCTGCTCAGAGCTAAGGGTAAAAAGCTCCTCAAACTGATCTAAAAATATAAGCCAAAAAGAATCTTTGCTTTTCTGATTGACGATTCGAGTCAGCGTAGTAGGTTTAGCCTGTCGAGCAATTTTAGCGTCTGCCTGTTTGAAAGAAGATCTCAGTAAACTGGCGTAAAGAGATTCAAAAGGATTTTCATCAGGAGTAAGCGTTAGCGTAACTAGGTTAGCTCCCCATTCTTCTGCTAGCTTAGGAATTAAACCCGCTGATACAACTGAAGATTTACCACTGCCTGATGCTCCTAATAGCAACAGCATATTGCTTACATCAAGGTCTTTACGAAGATCCTCAATGAGTTGCTCTCGTCCCCAAAATCGCTTTGCATCCCACTCACTAGAGTCAAACTTCTTTAATCCTTTATAAGGCGAAGCCTTGATAAAAGGTTTAGTCTTGATTTCATCCACTGATATTTGGATGTACTGCTTCTGGGAAAAGTCAACATAATGTCCCTGTCCATCAATAGAAACATTACCGACTTGTTGCTTTTGCTCTTGACGAAAACTTCTGGGGATATCCTGGGTCATGGAACTGGTATTCCCCAAACTCTAGCAACTAAAGCTGCAACTTTAAGAGTTGGCTCTGCTAATGCTTGAACTCCTTCTAATCCTTTTTTGAGGGTGGCAATCGTGTGACTTACTAGATCTCGATTGGGTTCTGGTTTTTGGATTTCTTCCTCAGCTTGTTGAACTTGAGACTCCACACCAGCTTTAATCAGAGGGTTAATTTCGGCTCTATAGGATTCTGTATGCGAATGTTCACAGCAAACATTTGGGGGCTGTATGACAGGGCTGAAAGCTCTGAAAACTCGTTAAGTCCAGCAAAACCAGCATAGAGAATCCTGAAGAGCCTTAATTTCTGCACTCGTGCTAATGCGTTGTTTGATTTCTGCTAACAAGCTCAATGCTTCTTTCAAGTCAGCGACTTGAGATGAATTGTAACTAGTTTTCTGATATGAACTGATATTTCCTCCCGCTAGTTTTTGGCTAAAATCAGCAACACTGCTGCTACCACCAATAGTGACATTACCAAGGTTTTGAGATTGACTCTGCCCATTGGATGGAGCATCAGCAACGGTAGGCTTTCCTAAAACACTGGGTAGCCGCTTTTGCAGATCTAATCTTTCATCTGCATTCAGAGCCTCGACACTGGCTAGAATCTGCTCAACAGTAAGTTTGAACATTGTTGGTTTAAGTACGCAGGCAAAAATATACCCTATTGATAGCAGAACTATTCATCAAAACACCACAAACCCTTACATAATTTAAGAATCCTTTCTAGCAATACTCCGGACAGTTTTTGGGACGGAGGCTGAAACCCGCATTCTGCCGTTGGCATAGTTGTGCCACTCGCTAACGTTGTGACCGACCTCAGCAAGCAAATCCGTAACACGAGCGCGGCGTCTAGGTTCTAGTGCAGCAAGCATAGGAAAAGATTACCTAGGGTGTGTTTAATCAAGCTCACCACACAGCAGAATGATCCTGAATAATAGGCTGTTTTAGCTGAATCGATAGAATTTTTCCCTATGTTGTCATATGTAAAACAAACCAGCGTTTTTGAGACAAGCGCAACTGGCACACCATTTATCTCTGGCTCTGCCCGGTGTTAAAAAGTGATTATCTTCTACTTATCGCCCTAGGCTGAAAGATAGCAATCACACATTTGACCTTTTACTGAAGGGAAACGTTTCCCTTCACCCCACTTGGCATAAACTTATCTTGTCGTTCTCGATTGTTTCATGCCTACGATCGCCGTCGTAAATCAGAAAGGGGGAGCGGGGAAATCCACGATTGCTGTCCATCTAGCTCGCTGGCTACAGCTTCAGAAGAAGCCAATCCTAGTTGTAGACGCAGATGGACAAAAAACCTCTTCAATCTGGCTAGAGTCTTTGGACTATGAGATTCCTTGCCGGGTGCTACAAGATCCAGATGAACTTTTGGATCAACTTCCTAAACTTGCCAAAGAACATGAGTGGCTGTTGGTGGATGGTCCTGCAACCCTCAGCGAGACAACTAGGGCACTTCTTTTGTGGGCTGACTTAGCACTGATTCCCTGTCAACCAGCGGGGGTTGATCTGGCTAGTGCCTCAGATACAGTGCGCCTTGTTCGGCAAGCGAAGGCAATTCGAGGTGGATTGCCCAAAGCCGTGCTATTCCTCAATAAAGCAATTAAAGGAACTAGGTTAAAAGATGAAGCCTTTGCTGTCTTACAGCAAGTTCAGGATGTTGAGTTGCTAGAAACGATTGTCCATCAAAGACAGATCATCACGGATTCTTTTGGTCAAGGAGCTACAGTGTTTGATTTAACTGGAACTCCGGCAGGAACGGCACGACGTGAGCTAGAGAGCTTGTTTAAGCAAGCGATGGAGGTCTTAAATGGCTAGGGAGCGCAAAAGTCTAAGCGATGCTGTCATGAAACGTTTCGTAGCTGATCCCAACAGTCTTCAAGCGGACTACCCCTCTACGACTGTTGCTCTTAGTGCAATTAAGCTCCCAGTAAAACGTCAACCCCGTCGCTATTTTGATCCTGACAAGATGGCGCAGCTAGTTTCATCTGTGAGAGAACATGGCATCCTGGAGCCACTCCTAGTCCGCCCCTTAGAAAGGGGTAACTATGAACTGATAGCTGGAGAACGCCGATTACGAGCAGCCCAAGAAGTTGGACTGGCTCAAATTCCCGTTGTTTCACGAGATTTTTCTGACCAAGAAGCTCTTCAGGTTACTCTGATAGAGAATTTACAACGAGATGATCTCAACCCGATCGAGGAGACTGAGGCGGTTTTAGAACTGCTAGCGATCGCCCTCAACAAAAGCATGGAAGAGGTAAAGTCAGTTATCTATCAGGCTGCGAACGCGAAAAATCGGGGGCAGGAATTGAAGGGAAACGTTTCCCTTCAATTAGAAAAGGTTGAATCCTGTCTGGCAGAGTTAGGACGATTTAACCTTGAATCTTTACGTAGTAGCAGGTTGCCCCTACTCAATCTGCCACTTAATATCCTGGAGGCTCTGCGGGAAGGGAAACTGGAGTACACCAAAGCACGCACGATCGCTCGCGTAAAAAATGAGCAGCAGCGGGATGAATTACTGAAGCAGGCGATCGCTCAGAATCTTTCTCTAAATGAAATCAAGGTATGGATCAAAGAATCAAATCCAGATTCAAATCCAGAAGCAACGCCGCAACAGGCATTGGTTGGTCGTATGACAGAAATCACCAAACGATTGAAAAAGAGCAAAGGCTGGAACGAACGGAAGAAGCACGATCGGATTACCAAGTTGCTGGATGAATTAGAGCGCCTGACAGAGGAGGTTTAGAAAGTCGTCTCGATCGCCAATAAACATATTTGACTATGCCGAATCAAACCTCTCTTTTTCCTGATAACTACGACGACTTTTTCCGAAATCTGAAAGAACGGATTCGTTCTGCTCAAGTAAAAGCAGCTCTGGCAGTCAACCAAGAGTTGGTATTGCTGTATTGGCAAATTGGGCAAGACATTCTTCAACGCCAGCAGGAAGAGGGATGGGGGACCAAGGTTGTTGATCGGTTGGCTCAGGATCTAAAGATGGAGTTTCCAGAGATGACGGGGTTTTCTCCCCGAAACCTCAAGTATATGCGGGCATTTGCCGAAGCTTATCCTGCCGAAGCAATTGTGCACCAGCTTGGTGCACAAATTCCGTGGAAGCATAATTGCACTATCCTCGACAAGCTCAAAGCCCCTGAGCAGAGAGCTTGGTACATCCAAAAGACAATCGAGAATGGGTGGAGTCGAACTGTCCTCATTCACCAAATTGATACCGATCTTTATAGTCGTCAGGGTGGTGCACTAACAAATTTTCAGCAAGTGCTTCCTGCTCCTCAGTCTGACCTTGCCCAAAGCCTACTCAAGTCAGAATACAACCTTGAATTTCTTGCTCTCCGTGAAAAAATCCTTGAACGTGACTTAGAGCGTGCACTGCTCGAACACATGCAGAAGTTTCTGCTTGAATTGGGTGTCGGCTTTGCTTTTGTGGGAAGTCAATATCGGCTTGATGTTGAGGGAGATGAGTTTTTCGTCGATCTACTTTTTTACCACCTTGCTCTGAGTTGTTTTGTGGTGATCGAGTTAAAAACGACTGACTTTAAACCTGAATATTCGGGACAGATTAACTTCTATGTGAACGTCATTGATGATAAGCTGCGCCGCCCAACCGATAATCCGACGATAGGAATCATCCTGTGTCGCTCAAAGAAAAAGGCTGTTGTCGAGTATGCACTTCGGGGGATGAGCCAACCGATCAGTGTCTCTACTTACCGTACCACGGCTGCGCTTCCTGAAGAGTTCAAGACTAAACTCCCTTCTATTGAAGATCTACAACATGAGATTGAGGCTGTGGCTGCTGTGGTCGAGAAGTTCGACCGAGATGCAAAGCAGTGATTAAAGAGTTAACGCCAGAACCAGAACTGACCCTCGAGAAAGTCATGGCTCAAAGGTGGAGTGAGATTGGTAAGCGCTTTCAGCAAAGTAAGGTGTTGAGCGATCTCAAGAAAAAAGACCGAATCACTAAGTTGCTGGATGAGCTGGATCGATTGACTACGGAAGAGTAAGTGAATTGTCACCATGATTCAGACAGCTTCTCGATAACATCTTTGTGGGATAAGACCCTTGAACATAGTTCCCAGCGATCGCGATCGGGATAAATTGTCTCTTGATAGCGAATCTCGAAGACATCCTGAGCTTTTTGCCGCAGGTGAATGTACTCGTCCATCATTTTTTCGAGTTGTTCGCGGCTCTCAATCCAGTCATCTTCGATCGTATCTGGCAATCCACCAAAGATGTCGTAGCGGTCTTTCATGCGACGCGATAGCACTTGATAAACGGTTTCGTCTTGGGTATCGTGGTAAACCAAGTTCAGCATATCGACTTGCCGTCGTGATTGGCCGAAGCGTTTGATTCGTCCCAATCGTTGTTCTAACCTGGATGGGTTCCAAGGTAGATCGACGTTGATCAATGTGCCCAGGGTTTGTAGGTTAAGTCCTTCACAGGCTGCATCGGTTGCAATCATGAGGCGAATTTCTCGATCTTTGACTCGTTCCTTGAGCTTATCCCGTTCAACAGCAGAAAAGTTTTCGCCTCGAAATAGCCCACTCTTGCCAGCGCCAGCATAAACCCCAATTGGTTCATCGGGTAGTAACTTGGCGAGTTCAGTCCCCATGAAATAAGCTGTATCGTAGTACTGGCTAAAGATAATGCAGCCATGCTCCAGCCATGTTTTACCCTCAGTGCGGTATTCGGTCAGAAAAGATCGAACGGCTGCAAGCTTGGGGTCGCGGGCTTCTGATCGCGACAATTCTTCCACAATGGTCTGGAGGTGCAGAACTTCTTCAGCGGTTAAGTCATACAAAGTATCTGCAAGCAGACGAGACTGTTCTTCGTCATCAGGGACTTCTCGCCGGAGCATCTTTTCGGCTGTAAGGCGTCCTGAAGTGAAGCTAGAGCAAATCCTCTGGAGCAGTAAGGTTTTCATGAAGCCAGCCGACTTGGTACGCTTTTGCAATGCCGTGGTGAAGGCTTCGGCAGCTTCATAAGCTAGATCAAATGGAAGGCTGGTGAGTAAGCCCAGTCCATTGAAGCTAATGCCGGGATAAGCTGTGCTGGGAGCATCGGGGGCAGGATGGATATCGACTTCAATTTTCTCTAACAGTCCAGCGTCTTCAAGAGTTTGGCGGCGACGCAATACGGTATGCCGCAGTACAGGATTATGGGTTTTGAAGAAATCAGGTTCAAGCGTTTGCCCGATCGCCTGCTGTTCAAGGAAGTTCAGACTGCCAAAGCCGCTATCGGTAAAAAAGGTCTGGTCGGGCACCCCTAACTGGAACCTTAGATTCATAAATAGGGCAGCTTCACTAGCAGGTGGGAGCGGATTCCGCAGCCATTCCCAGGCTTCGCGTTCATCGGCTGGTCGCTCCTCTCCTTTGACAATGGGCAGCCCTTTCTCCCATTCCATCCATTGACTCACCAACTCGCGCCCGAGAACGAAGTCGGCTCCGGTGTTAAGAATGCGGAGGAGATCCCAGAGTTCACGGACTTCAGTTTGAATGGGAGTAGCGGTGCCCAGGAGCAGATTGCGAGTGCGGGTGCCGATGCGGAGCATGAAGTCGAGGAGATTATTGGATTCTTCTTTTCTGCCTCCCAGTCCTCCTTTCCGTCGTGCTTTGTGTGCTTCATCCAAAACGACGGTGCCATACTTGCGATCGAGCAAATGCTGACGTTCTTCTGAGTCATGAAAAATCAGCCCAGTGGAAACAATGGCAATACGAAAGGGGCACCGGACAATGTCTTCGGGGCCACGGGTTTTGATGATGTGTCCCTTGGGGTCAATCCAGACTTTCCGATTGGATAGCCAGACAGCACTGGGGATGCCAAGTTTGTCAGTCAGTTCTACCTGCCATTGCAGGGTGAGGGTAGAGGGACACAAGATGAGGACAGGTCCATCATCTAGCAGGGCAGACATCATGGCACTAGCAGCAAGCGAAAGGGTTTTGCCAACACCGACTTCATCCGCCAGTAACAGGCGGGCTTTGCCGTAGATCTCTCGGTGTCTCAGGAAAAGAGTGACAAACGATCGCTGCCAGGGTTCAAGTTGCTCTCCCCCACGATAGATGGGGCTTTCTGCGAGGGCGGCGGCAGGCAGTTCAGCGGGTGTGATTTCTGGAAAGCGGATTTCTACCCGATCGCCGATGCGCTTCACTTCTTCGATGATCGCCTCGGGCAGGGGATAGGCATCGGGCCAGAGAGCATCAAATTCTTCCTCTACCCAGGCAACCCCTTCTGGTGAGGTATCTTCCCAAAGAATTTCGTAGTTATGGGCAAAGGCACTCCGAGTTTCGTTGATGGAACCCAAAAAGCAAGTTTTTGTACCATCGGCAACTTCGATGATTCCCGCTTTGCCATGGATAAAGATGCGATCTTTCGGTACCACCCGAATCTCAACGTTACCGCTGGTGAGTAGTTCGTATAGATGGCGATAGCGATCGCGATACAGCAACGCCTCAACTTCGCAGTCAATCTCATTCCAGCGTTCCTTTAACGCCATCTCGCGGACACGCTTGGAAATGGTCACATCCCCAACGTCTAACTCGCTATTGCAGACAATCTGCACCTTGGGGATTCCAGCAATTTGTTCGCCCACTAGCTCGAAAATGGAACTCCGGAAATACCCCGCAATGCGTTTGTAGGATGTTGCGGTTTTGAGGCGATCGCGCAGGAAGGCGTGATCAAGGCGCTGGCGGCGGGAGGAAAAGCGGTTGATGGAGTTCATACTGATGTCCTTACTGGGTAACGCAACGCAGCTAAGGACTAGGCCAGATTTGATTAGCTTTATCTAGGAGTTGCTTTGCTCGTCCCTCAATTTCTGTTGCACGCCAATTCTCCTGTTCAAGAATCCAGCGATTCAGTTCAATATGGGTGTTTCTGAGCTTTAATTTTTTTGCTGAGAATGGAAGATTGCCCAGTTCTGCATTGTAAGCAGTTAGAGTCAAATTACCGAATGTATCTAGTAGGGTAGCGTGAATTTCTTCTGACTCTGGTCCTAGGTCTTCTCTCCACTCCTGATTTAGGGTTTGAGGTAGAACATGCTCGATCGTTGCCGTTGACAGATCAACTCTTTCTCTATGCTCAAATGACTTCTCTAGCCTGCATAAAATGAAACGAGTTGTTCCACGCCTATACTGTGGCTGGTTGAGGAAGGCTCCGGCAAACTCAGCGTCTTTTGGAAAACGGCGACCGACCCCACCTGATGACATGGAATCACGCAACCACTGGGCATGGTCTGTGTCAGGAAAACTCTTTGCCCATTGGATAAATAATTTATTTAGAGCATTTGTTGGCACTCCGCAAACGGCACGTCGAACGATGAAGGACTCGATCAATCCAAGACATTTCTCTAACTCAGCACTGTCGATCTGTTTAGTCTGACGGGCATCAAAGAGGCGAAGCAAAAGTGGGTAAGACGTTGTTACTTTGAGGTCTGTGATGTTTTCTAAACGATCGCGAATAGCCTTGTCTTGGTCTTGGATGAGGCAGAGAATAGTGGCATAAAACTCGCCAAACCGTTGCATAGAATGGACTTCTGTCTCGACTGCCTGGGGGGTCTCCATGCTCTTCAGCTTGGTCTTGACTGCTGCGTAAATCCCACCCTGCTTAATATCGTCCCCATCTTTCATGGAGTAGTGGCGCAGAAACTCTGTCAGATTATCGCCAAGAATTTTCTCTAGAGGTTGCCAGTACTTTGAGTACACACGCTCTTGCTCTCCGCCAGTGGAGATCGAATGGCGAAAGCGCATGAGCAAATAATTTCGCACTAAGTCGGCTTGGGTGAGGGGTTGACCCTTGAAATTGAGACTTTCAAAAATCAAATAAGGGTCATCATCGCTGCCGAGATTAATCATTACAACTTGGAGGCAGTGTTCCAACGTAGTGAGAACCTTGCCAGGTATAACAGGGTCGCCATTGGCATCGCTGCCTGTCAGCAATTGATTTTTGAAAAAGTGATAGGCTTGAACCATCAAACAGTCAGTCGTTGGAATTTTGCGATCGAGGACGATCTCGCGATATACATCTCGGTCTGCTTGAGTTGGAACAAACTTCAAAGTATCTTCTACTTCACGGAAGCGATTGGTTAAGTAAACTTCTTGGATGCGGGCGGCTGGATTGGCTTCCAAACAGTCGCGTAAGGCACAGAGGAGCAGTGATACCGTTGTAAGACGTTGCTGCCCGTCGATAATGAGATACTTGCTGACTCCAACAGGCACAGCAAGAGCCGGGACGGAAACAATTGCACCCATGAAGTGGGTACCTGATTCACCCAAATCGTACTGCACCATCACATCATTCCAAAGGGATTGCCAGTTGTTTTCTTTCCATGTGTAGGGACGCTGGAAGAGCGGAATAAGATTTTGTTTCTCACCGTTGAAATATTGAATAACTTTGGCTGGCGAGGCTTCCATAAGGCTTCCTTTGTGAGTTAATGAAAATTGGTTACTTATCCCAGTCGTTGGTTGCGGACGAGTTCGCACAACACCCGTGCGGCGCTGGCTTCCTGCGGACGCATTGCCTCCAAGCGTTTTGCCAGGTAGTCTGCGAGTTCCACCGCGAGTCCCCGTTGGGTCATGTCGCCGTAGTAGTTGGGGATATTCAGGGTGAGGTGAGCTAGCACCGCGTCGCTGTCTTCATTTTTCACCAACTCCATCACCCCATACAGCACCGCCCGCAAGACCGACTGATGCAATTCCGCGCCTTCGCCCATCTCTGCTCGGGAAAACTCCACCGCACTGCGTAACCGCGCTTGGTTAGTCCGCTGATCGCCCATCAGCACCTTAAAGTCGCGCACTTTGAAGACCTTGGCAAAGTTTTGGTAGTTACCCAGCTTTTTGGTGCCCCGTGCCTCCAGATCCAGCATTTTGAGATAGAAGCGTTCGGCTCCGCTGAGCTTATCCCAATGGGATTTGATCATGCCCTGCGGCACCAGACATTGGTTCGCCGTATCGACTGCAAAACCGATCAGTCCATCGACAAAGGTGGTTTCACCCTTCACTCTGGGACGGATCGCCTCCAAGGTCATGTCGCGGCCACCAATGATGGCATAACGGGTTAGCACCCTCAGCGCCGCTGCATAGCCTGCCATCTGGATATCCGCATCTTCAAAGACATTTTCATCGCGGTACAGCCCCTTTGCCTGCTGGTTCAGCCCGGTCAACGCCTCCACTTGGGCTTCCACCTCTTCTTGAATATCCCATGCCAGATCATCGCGGGTGGTTTTCTCTTGCCCCAATCGCTTACGACAGACCAGCAACACCGTGCCCTTAACATGACTCCCTTTCCGCAGTGCGCTATCGGTTTCGGTCACCACATACCAGGCAGCGGTGACTTGCAACCCCGATGCCCAGACGATATTAGCCATATCGGCCCAAATCGACCCCGACTGGTGGGTGAACATAATCACCTGAATGCCGTTGTCAGGCATACACTCCGTCATTCGTTTGTAAGCAGCCACCATATCCCGACGGAAGTTTTCGTCCTCGCCTGTGATTGCCAAAGAACGACGACTATCCCAAATCCAATCGGCAAATTCCGCTGGGGGATCTTTGCGCAGCCATGCGATGAAAAATTCTAGAATTTCCTCGTATTTGACTGCATCGCCGTAGGGTGGATCGGTCACATAAATATCATTCAACTGATTTATTTGATTAGCAGGTTGAGAGATGACTTTGATTGCAATCTCCTGAATGGAAAAATGCTTAAAATTAGCAAGAATCAAATCACCTGCGAAAGATGAACCTCTCGTGCCGTAGTTAAAAAGGGTGTTGAGTGCTTGATTATCGAAAATACCTTGAACTTTATCAGAGCCTTTTGCACTATCCCATCTGCTTAGTCGGGCACTTTGATTGAGGGAACGAGTTAAACCAAATTTAAGTCGAGCATCACTAAGTTGATTCGCCAATCCTGCGAAAAGTAATTGTCGAGGATTAAACAAATGATGCCAATGAGTCCAGCCCCGTGTTCGGATGGGTTCATCCGTTTTTTCTCCAGGCTCGATCCGCATATCTGGAATCCAGCCTTTTCCTTGCCAATCTGTTAGATGTTCAGCGATAAACTTTTCAACAATTCGTTCACGCTTTAAGTCTTCTGACGTAATTGAGCGAAACTCATACTCATAGCCCTTTCCCTTTGGTTTCGGTCGCATCCACTGGATGCAATACAATCGTTCTTGAAAAATGTCATCAGATCTAGGCTTACAATCTTGCTTCTCCCACATCCTCAAACGATTGGCATTTGTGCCATCTTCTTTACGATAATCTCCTCTGAGGGTAGAAATCTTGGTGCGGTACTCTATGCCATCCACAAAATGCACCATGTAGGGATCTTTCCCCTGTCCTTCCGTTCTTACTGTGCCCTGTTCGGCGGCAACTAACTCTGCATCCGTTTTTACCGCAATTACTTGAATGTCATAGCGTTGAAATGTTGAATCAGGAACCAGTTTAGCAATGACTTTGCGGCTGGTACTGATAATCAAACTCGGAATCAGGGGAACCATCCAACCGCTTTGGAGGCACCGAACTTCCACACAATAGAGCAATGATTTGATTCGCCAGCCGCTACCATCCGTTTCCACACCTAACCGATCAACTTCGGCTTGCACCTTCTTCACAAGCTGTTGTTGATCTTCCACTAACTTTTGACGACTTTCCTTTGACCCGCCCACGATTTTAAATGCTCCCCATGTGAGCATACAGGCGACCGGGTTGAGGTCAGAAGCGTAGACATCACAACCTAATCGCGCTGCTTCAAAGGGAATTTGCCCCGACCCACAAAAGGTATCTGCAAACTTGGGACGATGCCCAAACCGCATAATCCCCAGTTGTTCCACTAGCTCAGGGAACGAGTTCGCATCTGTGTCGAGGTGCTGATTCACAGCATCCCAGATATGGTCGTGAACCGTATCCATCATCTCTTCCGGGCGAGAGGACTGATTCACCCGCTCCCGGTAGGAGGCTTTGGGGAGCATTTGGGCAACCAAACGTCGCCGCTCTAATTCAGTCAGATCCTGTCGCCAAGCTACTTTTACCTGGCTGTATTCCGGTTTTGACCAATCAATGGGGGCAGCGGTGGATAAGCTTCCTTCTGGCTTAACTGTGAAATAATCCGTGATATGGGTAATGGATAGCCTTGCCAGGATGTCTTTCGGAGTAAAACGGCGTTTCCATCGCACGGCAAAGGATTCATCATCCATTGCCATCAATTTTTCAAAAATTTCCAGGTCGCGGGTGGGATTCTCCGTAGACGGGAGCAAACAACCCAAAATGCAAGCCTTGTTCAAGATTAGCGGTTTGCGCCCCTTCCAATAGCTCCCCAAAGCGGTCAAAGTTTTTCCGTTCCCTGCCATTTGCTCTTTGTATGCCTCGGCTGAGAGCTTCTGCACGGGTAACAGCCGCTCAATGAGAGCGGGGGCATCTTTCAGGGCAAAGGGCTGCACGGTATGGGTCATTGGCTATTCATGAACAAAGGAAGGCTAAACAAATCGGGTTCGGTAGGGCGAGGGCGTTTCCGTGCAGTGGCAGGCTTTTCGCCATCGGAGAGCGCATAGAAGAGGGCACGTCGCCAACCGCGTGGCGTGTCGTCGGGTTGTCCCGCTTCCGCCACGGTCATGGTAAAGAGCCACCAACGTTCTTCTGGTCGCAGGGCTGCCCACTTGCTGCAAATCACCGGCATTTGGTCACTATTCGCGGTTTCCGCTGCCCATGCCAGCACACATAGTTCCTTGCCCAGAAGTTGATCTACCAGAGTCGTGCCCGTATACCAGCGTCCGGTGTGGATTTTGGCCGCTTTGAGGCGGTCATTAAACTCCCGCCGAGCGGTATCCGCAATCCCAGACCAGGCGACTCGTGGCAGCACTACCCGCTCTTCGCCACCGGGAATGCCGCCCTCTAAGCCCCGATAGCCATAGTCTTCCGTGATGGTCACTGACTCTGTGCGAGCTGCCGGAATCTCCACCCGGAACAGGTGAGCGCCGAAGGCGGTTGACGCGCCAAAATCCGTCGTTTTCAGCTTACTTTCGCTCATTGCTCCACATCACCCACCTGCAACTCAATGCCCAGCTTATCAGCAAAGTCATGGAGGTCGTGTCCCGATGGGAAGTGCCCTTTCCGAAAGGTCATGGTGACAGGCGTATCTGGGGTGAACTTCTCCAACACCTTCGTTAAGAGGCTCTCAATGAAGGCGGCATCGACGGCAATCTCACCTACCGTGACCGAAATCATCTGATTACCCTGGCCGATGGTGAGGGTAATGCCCTCAAAGGTGACGGATTTTTCTGCTGCTTGCTTCAGTGCTTCAAACGTCTTCGTGCGGGAATCAAGTTTTCGCCCCGTTCGGGAAACCAGGCGACCGGGCTTCACCGGGTCAATCTGGGCACCCGTATTGCCCTTCGCTGGAAAGCGGAACTCCTTCTTCGTTTCCAGGTTGTCTGCCCCGGCAAAAGCTCGGAGTAAGACATCCCCGTCCCCAATGGCGATCGGTTCTGTGTAGGGAATCCCTTCGCGGGGTTCGCTGCCATCCAGGGTATAGCGAATCGTGCCTTTGGGAGCCACGATCAACGCCACATACCGTTGCCCACTGGTTTCTGTGAGTTGATTGCGGAGGACGAGGGCATTTGCCCAGGTGACCGGGTTTCCTATCTCATGCTGACCGGAGGGATCACACACTAGAAAATTCACTCGTAAGGCAGTTGTAATGAGGCTCTGATCTTTTAGTTGAGGGCTGGCTTCGGTCACAGGGCCATCTTCGGCGTAATGAATGCGCGGTGCGGGCCCAGCATTTTGGGGATTGATGCGTAGATGCACTAGCCCTGCATCATCGGGTTGGGTTTCGGGAATGACTTGAACCGACGTGGTTTTCTTTTTCGGTTTTTTCGTGACATAGCCATTGCCCAAGTCTTCCCACAGCCCACGGTTGCATGCAAGGGACTTCAGGATCTCCAACCCTTTCGGTTGTAACCACTGCATTCCTGCTTGCTCTGCGTAGCGATCGCTCACGTCTGACCAGCGGGCTTCATCCTGATTTTCGGGCCACAAGAGATCCTGCGCCTTGTCCCGAATCGCATCAAAGTCTTTCTCCACATCGAGGAATAGCTTGGGTGGGTTTGAGACTAGAGTCTTTTCGATTTGCTCTTCTCCATTAAATGGCTTCGTGGCGTCACGGGTCATATCCAAGGGTTTGGCAACAAGCTGGGCTAGCTTTCCCGATCGCTGAATCGGAAAAAGTACCTTGTCGAACAGATTGAGGATGGTGGCATTGAAATCTTGTTCGTAGCTCTGCTGCTTGCGTTCCAAATCCTCTCGTTGGGTATGCCCTCTGGGAATCCGTCCATCCGCTTTTTGGGCTGCATAGAGTTGACGGGCTGCTTTCTCCACACTGCCCATGGCCGTCTTGTCGCCTGTGAGCACACAGAGATGATTTTTCTGGCTCAGTCCGTCAAAAAACTTCTGCACCTCTTCTGGGGGAATTTTTGAGTCGGGATTCACCACCAACAGCACTCGTCCTTTCCGCACGCGCTCAGCGACATCTTCCAGCTTGGGTAAGGGCAGTACGTCGTCATAGCAGGTCTTCCGATTCGCCTTAAACATTTCTCGCAACCGATGGCGAATGAGATCATCCACTTGGTTTTGGGGCGCATCGTGGGCAAGACTTTGGAGCAGTTTGGTCAGGTTTTCCTGGCGATCGAAGTAGTAGCGTCCTTCCGGCGTGTGATGCACATACCAGGCAATCTTCTCTAGCTCATCAAAGGCAGCCAGAAAGTCAGATGGTTCGCGTAAGGGCGAAACTAGACATTCCACCATCTCCTCACGGGTTAGCCCCTTCACCGCATTCACGGCTGTAGACAAACTCGCTGTCAGCAGCAGGTTACCGACTTGAGTGGTCGCTTCCTTGCCTGTTTGCAGATCAATAATCTGGGCATGGGCGGATTGCTGGGCATCCCACAGGTCTTTGGCAATGACATCCCGCATACCAGAAATTTCGGTGAGTTTGTCCCGCACGTCTGGTATGGCGAGGTCAAAATGC
>Ga0163155_10001406_pt1 | contig 29138 bp, 24 predicted proteins | sample OliLakLV19SP4G1_FD_148611 | JGI IMG/M metagenome (GOLD analysis project Ga0163155, IMG submission 148611) | Freshwater microbial mat bacterial communities from Lake Vanda, McMurdo Dry Valleys, Antarctica - Oligotrophic Lake LV.19.SP4.G1 | ecosystem: Environmental > Aquatic > Freshwater > Lake >... | reverse complement strand
GTTGTTTAACTGTAGCGCTTCCGCCGACAACCCTTTGAAGGTTGCGGTTACCCGTTTTTCAATATCTGCGGAGTGGGTAACTCTCTCCTCTAACCTCGCCTTTTCACGATTGGTTTCCATCAGAGCAGCATTCTGTTGTTGGATCAGAAGCTGTGCGTTTTCTAGTTGGTGATTTAGCTCCTCTAAGGAAGCTTCTCTGGCGCTTAGTCTCTCACGAAAGGTAAAAAGTTGCTGGCTGAATTCCAACTCTTTCTTTGCTGCAAGAGAGCGGGCACGGATCGATAAGATTATTAAACCCAGCAGGACTCCGACAGTAGCGCCTAGGGCTAGGCTGTTGAAATCCAAAAACTCAGTCATGATGACACCTTCGTCCTTAACTCTATAGCTAGCGATCGCAAAGCTTCTATAGATACAGCTTGGCGTTCTCGTCGTCTGGTTGAGGCTCCCATTGGTTGATAGCATCAACGAAGTGGGTTGCCTCAATCACTTCTCCTGCCGAGGGATCCATCGCCCACTTTATCGCGGAAGACTCTACGCAGCGAAGGAGCGTCCGAATATTTCCACGCCAGCGACAGTCCCTAATAGTCTCCCACGCCGCGAGCGAAATGCCTAGAGGTGCGGACCAAGTAGTAAAACGCTTTGCTGCATCCGCAAGTGCTGAGGAGAGGACCGCAATCAAGTCTTCCTCCCGGGCCGCTAAGTTTGAAACGTCCACTACTGTAGCACCTAACCTTGAGTGTTCATCAAAATTTATCAACTTCCGCAAGGTTTCCCAACTACGATTGCTGGCAAAGACCACCGCACAATCGAGTTGCCGCTTCTTTGTTGCTCCCCATGCTAGAAACTGGTTGCTATCTAATACCTCCATCAGAATCTGCATTACCACTCCGGAAACACCATGACTTTCATCCAAAAAGCAGACGCCAGCTCCAGCGAACGAGAGTGCTCCTTCTCGAGACTGAGCTCCAGGAAACGAGCCGGCGACATGTCCGCAGATCAGAGATTTCATGGCGGCCTTGTCGTCAGTGCTTTCGGCGGTCAGGTTGACCGTGATGAAATTGCCAGCGGCCGCTGCAGGGGGACGCACTTTAGCTCGGCAAAGCCAGTAATAGTAGGCCAGAGAAGTTTTGCCACTCCCTGGACCACCGAGTAGATAAATCCGACTGACTTTGTTTTCTGCTAGCTGTCGAATAAAATCTACAGTGCGCCGAGACTGTGGGCTAATGCAGAAATGATACTTGTGACCAGAATTTTCTACCTCTGTTGAGATAGGCATTCGCAGAACATTCAGTTCTTTTACTGGTTCGAGTCTGGTCGATATTTCGAGAGCTGTTGCTGGGAGAGTGGTTTGAATTACTAATCTAATGCCGTTTAGTTTCTCCAGCTCGGCTTGAGTTTTTAACCAATGCCCCAACTGCGTCAATTGCTGCGGAACAACGCAGACAATTAGTACGGGAAGCCCATCAGTTCGCTGCTCCCTGGATTCACTGATAACTGAAGCCAGATCCGTCAGCCGCTCAGTGGAGAGCGATAGGGCGACGACGAAACTGGATGTTTCAGCCCCTCGTCTTGCGCTGACCGTATCGCCAGCGATCTCGCAGGCGAAGGCTAGGTTAAGCTTTTCGAGCTCGATCTTGAGCTCTTCTGCGAGCTTCGTATCCTCCCCGACCACCGAAATTGTTGGGTGCGGAGCATTAGCGGTCACATCTCTGGCGGTGGTGTCCGTGAGGGTCTTCGTGCTATCAATAACTACTGTTGTTGACTCGTCTTTTCGCTTGCCGAAAATCATTGTGCCATCCGAAAATGCCTTGGAAATTTAGCTAAACATTTTGTCCTCATCTGCAAAGACTCTAGCACCTTCTCGGCCGGATCTCATCTGGACAATTTTGGTCTTTATCGTAGCTTGTCTCGCTAGTGCTTATGCGCTTAGTGGCATCCAATCGCGCGAGCTAGCGCAGCGTCGATTACTGGGAATCATTGAACTCGGAGAGACCGATTGGAATTTGCGCTCCCGGGATGGCTGCGTAGGCAATCTTACCCTCTCAGTCAAGCAGGATGAATTGCTGGTGGTAGTTTTGCGAGGTCGGCTACGGCTGCGGTCCGTTTTGGGGGATCAGGAGGTGGATCTCCTACTGAGCGGAGTTTTCAATCAGCTAGGCCAGCTGTTTCGCTCTCGACTGAGAGTAAGAGCTTCAGCAGGAACGTTGGAGGTGTCCTCTGAGACTATCAATCCGCTACGTTTCGCAATCGAGCTCAAGAATCCTAAATTTCAACTGAACCACACGCTCTCTGTCGCCGGCCCAGTAACCGTCGTCGCTGATCCGTCGCGGGACTCGCTTGCCATTTTTGGACCCGGAGATGGTGCCAGTATGACGCCAATATCGGCTTTGGAAGCCAAGAATATATTTGCTGGCCTAGAGCTGGAAGAGGTTGGTAGCGGAACTGAGGCGTGTAGCAGTGCTGAGACGTTAAAGGCCTTCGATTTACAACAATCGCTCGCCGCCCTAGTGGGAAAATTTCCCATGCTTAAAGAATGGGGTGGAGCGGTTCAGAATAGTAATTAGTTTGGGACGCACCGAGTTTGGAGCTGCTTAGCTCAGAGGATTATTGGAAGATGATAAAGATCGAGAAGCTTAAGAAATCGTATGGTGATTTTGTGGCGGTTGATACCATCAGCTTCTCAGTGAAGGATGGCGAGGTCTGCAGCTTTTTGGGAGTGAATGGTGCGGGAAAGACCACTACTCTGAAGATCTTAGCTGGAGTGCTGAAACCAACCGCTGGAACGGTCGAGATCTGCGGTATCGATATCTCAGTTGATCCGCGAGCTGCCAAGCGAGCTATCGGCTATATTCCCGACCGCCCCCATTTGCACGCCAAGCTGACAGGCCGCGAGTTTCTGTATTTTGTTTCGGATCTCTATGACTTATCAAATGAAATAGCTGAGAATCGTATCGATGCGCTGCTAACGGAGTATCGGCTGCGGGCCTGGGAAGATAAGCTGATTGAAAGCTATTCGCATGGTATGAAGCAGAGGTTGGCTACTTGTGCAGCTTTGCTACATGAACCCCGGGTCTTGATTGTGGATGAGCCGATGGTGGGACTCGACCCGCATGGAGCGAAGTTAATGAAACAGCTCTTTCGAAGCTACGCCAAACGAGGAATGTCTATTTTAGTCTCAACTCATTCTCTTAATATCGCCGAAGAGATCTCTGACCACATAGTTATTATAAATCGTGGTCAGATTATCGCCGATGGAACTCTGCCAGAGATCAAAGAACGAGAGGCAGCCCAAGATAGTAACTTGGAAGAGATCTTCCTGCAGCTAACACTAGAAAGCGACTCGCAGTATTCTTAAGAAATTCTGAGATAAATGAGCCTTCTTCCACTTCAGCGCCCCGCGATCTTTGCTCTCAAGAATGTTTTGAGGGCCGATCGCGCGTCCTCTACTCTCCTTTTTCGTGATTGTGTTATCGGAACCCTAATTCTCGCGGTAATGGTGGGGGTCTATCTCGGCAGTATTTGGACGCTAGGCGTAATCTCCAGTACTTTTGGTTTTGTCTATCTACCACCCTCGAGTCTGATCAGCTCGTTTATGCTAATCGTGTTTTTCTTTCTCTTAATCTCCAATCTCGTTGAAGGACTGGGAGCCTTTTTTTCCAGCCGTAGTCTTGATCTAATTGTAGCTACTCCGATCTCTAGCGCTAAACTGTTTCTGGGTAAATCTATCGAAGTTGCAGTCAGCTCCTCTTGGATGGTTGTGATCTTTGTAGTTCCAGCGATGCTTGGCTTTGGCAGCTTTTACTCTGCGCCGTGGTCCTTTTTTCCGTTAGCTCTGCTGATCATCCTTCCGCTATTGGTGATCGCGGTACAGACGGCAATATTTTTAATATTGCTCTTTTCCATGATAGTTCCAGCTAACAGGACTCGCGAAGTTTTTGTTTTAGTAGGCCTTGCCGTGGCGGCGGGAACTCTGCTTTTTGTTGGGCTTCTCTTTCCGGAAGGCGGGCAAAGTTGGTTTAGCGCGGCGAATGTAGCCGATATCTTTTGGCTTATTTCAATTCCTAACACTATCTGGAGCCCCCCGTATTGGGTGGGAGTTTCACTGGGGGAGCTCCTACAGTCGAGCGGTAAGCCGTTGGGGCTCTATCTGCTCTTGCTTGGTTCGTTTGCCGTTGCCATAATGTGCCTGACCTACTTCTTTTTCTCCCTCACCTTTTTCAACTCCTTTTCCAGAGCTCAGAGCCAACGGCAGGGTGTTCGATTGAACAGTCGACAAGCCCATCAGCGATGGCAGTTGCTGCTTGGAGATCGTAACCGGGGGTTGCGCGCTATTGCTGCAAAAGAGTATCGGGTATTTTTTCGCGATATCTCGCAGGCTTCGCAGAGTCTGATGTTACTGGGTATCTGCTCTTTTTACGTCTTTGGCATTAGAATCATGTATGCCTTTGATGTTACCGTACCGGGTTGGGAGGGAAAATCTTGGGGACAATTTCTGGTGCTGGTAAGCGCTGCCACCGAAGCCTTTATTGTCAGTGCAGTTTGTACCCGTTTTGTTTATCCTTCCGTCTCTTTGGAGGGTGAATCCTTCTGGATTTTACAAACTTCCCCACTCTCTATGCGAGAGCTGCTAAGAGCCAAGTTCTTGGCTTGGTTGATTCCCGTCTCTCTGCTTTGTGTCACGGTGTTTTCCGTTGGCGCGGCCGGAATAGGTTTATCTTGGGATAGCTTGTTACTAAAAGCAGGCTCCACCTTCTTCGTCTGCTATGGCATGGTGGGCTTAGCAATCGGGCTTGGTGCCGTTTTTGCCAATTTTAATTGGGAACATTCGGCTCAGCTTGCGGCAGGGTTTGGAAATTTAGTTTTCATGTTGGCCGGGGTGGTTTTGGTTTCTATCAGCTTACTCTTGCTCTGGGTGCCGTTCTATCTAAGCTTTATAGGACTTTCTCAACACAAGCCGCTAGTCTGGCTGGTTAGCGTTCTCGCCAGCCATTTTTTGCTCGCGGCGCTTAATTTTACGACAGCACACTGCGCCATGAGGTTTGGAGAAAGGGCGCTCTTACGTCGAGGAGAGTAGTCCGTTGTCGCTAAGTTCAACCGACACTAAGCAAGGATATTTAGATTGGTTTAGCATAGCGCTATTCCTCGGCGTCATTTGTCGCCTGATTGCTCTCGGTAAAGAGGGTTTGTGGCTCGATGAGTTGACGAGCCTAGAGATCGCGCGATTGTCAATCTCTGATATTGTTAAAGGCGTCGGTTTCGATCGTCATACCCCACCCGCCTATTACTTGGCATTGCACCTTTGGTTTAAGCTACTTCCTTCGAGCGAAATCGGCCTGCGCTTGTTCTCTGCCTTTTTCGATATTCTTAATGTTGCACTTTTGTTCTTCCTGGTGAGAATCCGATTCTCGTTAGTTGTCGCGAAGTATGTGACAGCCTTATATGCACTTTCTTCTTTTGCGATTTACTACGCACAGGAGGGAAGGATGTATTCAATGCTGGTGTGCCTGGTTTTATTAACACACCTGCTTTCAGAGAAGTTAAGAGATCGACCGGTTTGGCACAATTACCTCTCGCTAATATGCGTGGCGGTTACTGGTTTATATACTCACTACTATTACGCTCTCAGTTTGGTCGCCCTGTTTTTCTCATTAATTTCTGATGCCCACAGGAAACGCGCATTTTTGCTGCGGTGGTTAATTACTGTCGGCTGTGCAGCGCTTCTTTTCACACCTTGGCTGGAGGTGATCTCGACCCTAGTGGGAAGTGGGGGGCAGCAGTTTCGTCAGCATGCAGAGCTGGTATTGCCATACACACTCTGGCGATTTGTGGCAGGTTATGCGCTGCTTCCCCTCGGCATGGGTGCTAAGACAGAGCCGCTCCAGTTGCTTGCTGCTAATTGGGCACTAGTTCTTTCCATCGGCGTGGTCTGTTCATTCACATTGATCGCGGCTCTTTTTAGACTGGCTCGGGAAGAGAATCGAAGAGTGCTGTGGCTACTAATAAATCTGCTAACGGTTCCAGTGCTCGCGGTACTAATTAGTCTAAAATTGCCGATGCTCAGCGAGCGTTACTTAATTGTTATCTTTCCATTTTTTTTGGTGCTGATGGCACTGGGGCTAGAGGGCCCCAAGTTTGGTAAGCGAGTACTGAGAGTGTCTTTTGCGGGACTCTGGTTGACTGCTCTCGCAGCGTATTATTTTAATCCGGAGTATGGCAAGGCGGAATGGCGCAGGGCCGCCGCACGAGTCGTGGAGGAAGGAACTGAGCTAGATCTAGTTTTGGTTAATCCAGCTTTTTGTAAGGGTCTTGTCAGCTTTTACTTACCGACTCCCGATAAAGTCGGTAGCTATAGTCAGGACCAGATTCACCTTGGCACGACCCCGCTAACCCTCCGCGAGCTTCCAGCTCGAATTTGGCTGATCGAAAGCGCTGATACCGCCTCAATTGAAGATAAACTTTTACTTACTGGATATAGTAAGTTGAAGGGAGAGGTTTTCCCTAAAGAAAACGGCGTCCGAATCGCGCTTTTTGCGCGTCGCTGACGCTCTGTTTTTTGCCGGGTTGGCGAGATCTGGCAGTTGATTGCCTTCTCGGGATCTGACTGCTACATTTTATCTGGTCGGTCGATATCTCAATTGGATAATTCAAATGGCAGTGACTAAGCGAAACATAACACCTAGGGTCGCGAAGCGAGCATCGGGAGTCGTGAAGCCCGCATCAACGAAAGCAGTAGTAAAAGATCGAAGTAAAGCAGCGCGCACTCGCCAAACATCTGAGGCTGCAAGCTCGCCCAGTCACTCCAGTAAGCTAACGAAGTCGGTAAAGCCGACATCGCCTACCCGGCCCCCACGAAAGCCTAGAGCTCAAGCAGAAAGTTATGCTAAATCTTCGACTGAGCGTCTTCTTTCGCATGCTGAGATCGCCTTGCGTGCTTGGGAGATTTGGCAAAGTGAGGGGTGCCCGGATGGTCGGAGTCTAGAGCACTGGCGGAGAGCTGAGCAGGAGCTTAGCACAATACTTTAAACGACTATTTCTTAAGTCTTACGTCGTCTAGGAAAAATCGTTTCCCGATAGTATTCTGACCACCGAATATTAATATCTTTCGTATTGAATCTAGGTCCAATTCTCTGTTCTTGGGTCCAAGTGCGATCTCTTCGGTGCTGATAAGTATCTTATTCCACCCGCTCCGCAGCGCGAAACGCTTGTTGAAACGCTTCTCTAGCGAGGAACAATCTTGTTGATCGTCGATGCGAATGGTCAGCGTTAACTCTTCGCTGTCAGAGAAAATCGCGAGATGCAGTGTCGAAAAATCTCTCCAGGAGAGCTCTGGTGGGTAGAAAGCTATGCCTGGCCACGGATCCCGCCCTAGCGAAACTTTTAACGAATTATCCCCGGAAAACGAGCGTGTCTGAGACTGCGCTATTTCAGTTTTTTCAGAAGTACTAGAGCCGAGGGGTGTCCAAAAAATTAAATCCGCGGGATCCTCGAAATCGCTGAGTAAGGGAAAGCTTAGCTTGCGGGCACTGCTAGCCTTTGCCAGTTCCAGGTAGGGACCTATGGCTAGGAGTGTGCCAAAGAAGAGGGCCACAAAATAGCAGAGCTTCGCAGCTAGCGAAGTTCGATTGGAAAAAACAATAACTCCAGCCAAGCCCAGTATCGCACCGATCGCTCCATTTACGAAGTCGAGATAGCTCGGATCGCGATCGACGAGTGGCTGCAGGATCTCCACTAGCCCAGCCACGAAGATAGTTAGTCCTCCGGCGAGCACAAAGTGCCTGGCTTGGAGCACTCCGTTCTCTTTGATCATTAGCGAAAATAGAATAGCGCAGGCCATCACTCCAAAGAGCGGTAGATGTCCGGCGTCCATCAGGGTGCCGATATTGAGAACTTCGCTCTCAATTCTCATCGGTAGAAAACAGAGTAGGAAAACAGTGATGCAACTAACTGCGATCAATCCCCAGTGGAGCGCTGATCTAGTAGAGAGTGGTGTGATCATCAAGCCCCCAGTAGTCTAGCGACCCGCAGCAACGCAATGATTGAAAGCGCGTCTTGAATCACACCATCCTCAATTAGTTTTAGACATTCAGCTAGAGGCAACTTTTTCAGTTGCAAGATCTCCGTTGGATCTGGATTAACTGAGGTGAGTTCCAGCTCTTCAGCGAGGTAGAGGTAACCCATCTCCGATGAGATGCAATTGCTTAATTGGATATCTCCGCCAAGTCTGCGCCAGGATCTAGCGACGAGGCCCGCCTCCTCTGCCAATTCCCGACGTGCCGCAGCTTCTGCGCTCTCGCCCGGTTCTGCACCGCCCTCAACAATCTCCCAAGAATAAGTATTGGTTGGAAAACGGAACTGGCCAACCAAGTAAACTTGTCGGTCCTCTGTTAAGGCAACCACCCCGGTAGCGATACGCGTCTGTACGACAAAGTACTGCCCAGGATTACCATCGGGTCTAAGAACTTGATTTTCGTCGACGCTAAACCAAGGATTCTGGTGGATCTGTTTAGTGGAGAGGACCTCCCAGGGATTTGCTTCAAGATCTGCTATTTTAGTCATCTGCTGTAGGGTATATGATCCGTTTGTTTGTCGCACTTTCTCTAGTAACCACTTTAATTTTAATCTGAATTCTATGGCGTTTTGGCTGGTTAAAAGCGAAGCGGAGGTTTACTCACTAGCAGATCTGAAGCGGGACCGCAGTACTCGGTGGGATTGTGTTAGAAACTATCAGGCACGTAACTTTTTAAGAGAATTTAAGCCAAAAGAGCGGGTGCTCTTTTACCACTCTAACTCTGAACCTACCGGAATTATTGGTTTGGCAGAGGTAAGTAAGGTCGCGTATCCCGATCCAACCCAATTTGATTCCAGCAGCGAATATTACGATACTAAAGCCTCAGCTGCCGATCCCCGTTGGTATAGTCCGGAAATTAGGTATCTCCAATCCTTTAAGCGAACCATTACGCTTGCGGAGTTGCGGACAGATAAGGCTTTGAAGGATATGTTGCTGCTTCAGCGAGGGTCGCGGTTGAGTGTGCAACCAGTATCGTTGAAAGAGTTCAATACGATTGTAGCACTCGCAAAAAAATAAGTTCAGATTAGACCCAGTAAGATCGCTCGATAGAAGACAGCGATCGACTTATTATCGCGCAACGCTCCAGATAGTATCGCCTTTTCGACTTCTATTCGCGTCATCTTGACGACAGAAAATACCTCGTCCTCGTCCTGCTCTTTGGGAGCCAGGCTTAAATTTCTAGCCAAAAATCCATGTTGTATTTCGTCGCAGAAACCTGGCGCTGGGTAGAACTCTCCCAGCGGAGTCCAGTTAGTCGCACTGTGTTTAACCTCCTCTCTTATTTCGCGCTGAGCGCAATTCAGCGGAGGCTCGCGCAATTCAAGTGTGCCGGCGGGAAACTCTAAGATTTCACAGCCTAAGGCAAATCGAAACTGCCGGAGGAGTAGAAATGCTTCGTCAGCTTGCTGAGGGATGATCACAACCGCACCCGGATGCCGAACAATATCTCTGGATACTATTTTGCCCGTGGGGAATGAGATCTCCTCACGAGTAATAGAAAGTTTGCGACCGGAGTACACCACTTGGGGCTGCTGCTTTGTTGCACTACCGGCCATAGTTAACCGTTAGGAAGGTGGATTCTGGACCTTGTTCACGCGCTCGAGAATCAATTTACGAAGCTCGACGCTTCCTTCCCTGTTGACTCCATCAATGTGAGCGAAGATTCCAGACTCTGAAGTCGGAGTCGAAAGGTAAATATCGTAGAGACCTAATATTACGTCACCGAAATCACGATCTACGTAGACGTCAGTAACTTTGGCAAAGGGCATAGTGATCTCTTTCTTGGAGATTACGCCTTTGCGAATAATAACATTCTGATCGTCGATGTCGTAAAAATAAGCTCGATAGTAGAGGTACTGATAGATTGGACTAAAGAGTAGTAAGCCTGCGCAAACTAGATAAAAGACCGTGTCAAAAATGTGCCTGTTTTGTTGGAAGAACGTGCTGTCCTCGGTCAGCACGTCAAGCAGCGGAAAATAGATCACCGAGAGGACAACAACGGCAAAGCTCATCATCAAAACTTTAAAAAAGCTTTTCTTGATGATTTTTCGTTTTCTGAGTGGGATGCGCTCCCTCAGGCTTGCCATGTGGTGCTCGACTGCTACCATTAAGATCTAAAGAGTTGCCGCCGAATACTTCTGGCGGCTGCATAGCCAAAAGCTAACGTTAATATAAGCAGCCAGGCCAGTTTTAACTCCCAAAATTCGGGCTTTCCCAAATCCCAGCGCAGCAAGTCTACCAACGACGCTAGCGGAAGTATGCTTGCAATTAACTGGAGAGGCAAGGGTAACGTCTCGCGCGGAAAATAGGTTCCGCAAAGGGTAAACATGGGGATGATTAGCAGGAAGACTGGAATATTAATCTGGTCGACCGTGCGAACAAGTCCCGCTGTTAATAGCCCCAACGCCGCAAACAAGACGCTACCAAGTATTAATAGCGGTAAGAACGTGATCAATTGAAGTGGTTGGATAGCGCCCCAAAGAACAGCAACCAATCCGGTGACCAATCCTGCCAAGAGTCCCTTGCTAGTGGCCCAGCACCAGTCGCCCAAAAAAATATCAGTGTAGCTAAGTGGAGCGGTCAATAGCGCCTGCCAGGTTTTCTGATATCGAAGTCTGATAAACGTTCCATAACCTCCTTCGAAAAATGCTTGAAACAGACAGCCGACCGCGACCATACCGGGCGCCATGAACTCCAAATAGCTCACATTTTTTCCACCGTACTGCAAAGTTCCAATCAGAGGCGAGAGACCGTAGCCAAAGGCAATTAGATAGATCACCGGTTCTGAGATGGGTGCCAAGCAGTTGACGAAAAGAGTCTTGGTGTAGACCTTGAAATGTCTTCTCCAAACCGTATAAATCCCCCAGACTGAAATTGGCATATCTTAGCTACCGAGTCGCTTGCCTGTAAGTAATAGAAATACATCCTCTAAGTTTGACTTACGCTTTGTTAGCGACTTGTAAGGAGTGCCAGCTAGTTCAGACCACAGCTCTTGACTACCATGCTGGGGGACCCCTAGCAGGAAGCCTTGACTATACGATCGGAACCAAGTCTCATATTTTGCTGAGAGAGAAGCGACTGCTAGCTCATTCAATCCTTCGAGCTCTATCACCTCGCTTCCCGCAATTCTAATCACCAGGTCAGCGGGCTGGCCCCAATCTACGATTGTGCCGCCCTGCATTAGATAGATCGTGTCACAAACTCTTTCCGCCTCTTCCATGTAGTGCGTCGTTAAGAGAATTGCGCGTTCGGATTGTTTAAGGTTCAAAATCAAACGCCAAAAAAGCTGACGCGCCTCGGGATCTAGTCCTGTAGTTGGTTCATCAAGAAAGATTACTTGGGGCGAGTTAATGAGCGCTCTGGCCAAGACCAATCTTCGCTGAAGTCCCCCAGACAGCTGATCGATTCGATATTTTGCGTAAGAATCAAGTTCGACCTGCTCTAATAGTTGAGCTGCGAGACGCTGGGCTGCTCCACCAGTGATGCGATAGTGGTGCGCAAAATGAATTAGGTTTTCTTCGACTGTGAAGTCGGGGTCTAGATTGTTATCCTGAGTTACCACTCCGATTCTTTTTTTTGTTTGAGGGGTCCTTTCGCTCAGGATCTCGCCACCGATAGTTACTTCGCCCTCGTCTGCTTCAATCAGACCGTAAAGCATACCAACAGTTGTTGATTTCCCCGCGCCGTTCGGGCCGAGTAGGCCGACGATCTTACCTGATGTTAGATCGAGATCGATTCCACCGACTACGCATTTCTCACCGTATGACTTACGGAGATTTCGCGCTGTCAAATATGGCGCTGTCAAATATGGCGCTGTCAAATATGGCACTGTCAAATATGGTGCTGTCAAATATGGTGCAGTCAAATACGGCGCTGTCAAATACGGTTCTGCCGACTCTGGCAGACTAGCTACAAGTTGGAAAAAAAAACAGCTAGTATTTTGTTAGTATTTGACCTTCTTCCTCGCGCAACCGCCGCCTATTTCGGAAGCTAGCCCACTATCGGTCAATACTTGACGACCGAGAGAGTCGAAGAACTCGACCTTTGCGGCACCGTAGGCGCAACCCGGTTTGGGGAAGCGAGCGGTTGACCCGTAACCATTACTTGGTCCGCTGGAAGCGCCAACCTCACCATTCACTACAACTGTGATGTCGTAGGGGCCGACCAGGATGACTAATGTTCCGTCGCCGTCTGAAGCGGGCTTCCAGAGAAAGATATTGATGCTGATCGGTGAGATCTCCACCTTTGGTTGAATAGATGTGATGCAAGCATTGAGCTGTTCTCCACCACAGATATCAGGGGTCGGTAGCACGGTGTTAAAGTAACGAGAAAACTCACTGACAACGTAGAGGTCGCTAGAAATAAGTTGTCCGACGAGCGCCAAGGTTCCGTCTGGGAGAGTCGTAATACAATTATCACCGGCACTAACGAAGTAGCCGTTAGGTGTCGAGGCGAGATTGATAAGATCCATGCCCTTCTGATTTTGGAATGGCGATAATCCGTCGGAAGAAACGCCATGGAGTTTTACTACCTGCGGAAGACCAGCGTAGGGCCCCTGTAGTCTGTTGATGATGGCGAGATCTGCTCTCAATGGTTGGACCAGCACGGGTTCAAGTCGATCCAAGGGGATGGGCTTGTAGAGCTGATTATCTATCACGGCACCGCAGACCGTTTTTACCTCGTTTTCAGCGGCGTCCTTGGCTACAACATTGGCGGCAAAATCTGCGGTGGCACTGGTCTCACTCTGAGCCGTCGAGTCAGCTCCACCCCCACCCCCACTTCCACATCCGGCGAGTGTAATTAGGGCGAAAAGGGTAGCTGCGGTAAGGATTCGGAAGCTATTCTTCATGGTCTTAATGAGTAAAATGCTGACTGCCTACCGATAGTTATGACCGCTAACTCCAGTTGTGTGCGTTTTATCATCTATTTCAGGCTCCCTGTCGGCGCTAACTCTCCATAACTATTACAGTAGAGTATTAAAAACAGATTCCTAGACGCGCGAGAAAAGATTTGAAGTACCGCATTCACTACCTTGGGAACGATGAGCGGGGAGTTTCACTGCTGGAGCTTGCCTTATCTCTGCCCATCTTGTTGCTGATTATCGCGGGTGTGGTCGATTTTGGTTTGGCGCTGCGGAGTACACTTAACATTTCAGATGCTACTCGTTTTGGAGCTCGGCAGGCAGTTTTAAGTATCTATCAGGGTCAAAGATCCAGCATTAAGCGACCTCGAGTGGAGTACTGCGAAGGCTTGAAAAGTTTGGCAGCTTTATCTACTCAACAGAAGCTTGGTAACGATCCTCAGTTTGCTCCAGAGGTTTCTCTTGAGCCGGAGATAACTGATACGGCGACGCTTCAAGATGCCTACCTACGCAATGCTGCTCGTAAGTTGCCTCGGCGCACACAGTTGATCAAAGTCAAAATTCGAGATCAGTCCCGTTGCGTCTTCTGCTTTGGAGAGGTGCTTACACGAACCATGGTGGGTAATGAAAGTGTTTTTGCTTTAGATGAACCATGTTTGCAAAGCGAGTTTGAGGTAACTTCTTAAGTGGGCGCGGAGCTTTTTCAAGGAGTGACTAAACAGCTGCTGAAATGCTCAGCGGGGGCCACGATGGTGGAGTTCTCCCTCTCCGTGCTGATCCTGGTTGGACTAGTTGGAGCCGTTTTCGATCTCGGAATTGGTTTGAGAAACTATTCCCTGCTCACGACCGTTACCACCGACATTGCGCGGCAGGTCTCGGTTAAGTCGCCTTGCGGAAATATTAGGCAAGGAACTATCGATAGAGCGCTACAGCAGATGTCGCAAAGGTATGGAATTAGTGGTGGGCCAAGCTTTGTTACTGAGACTCCTCCGCCAGGCACGATCGGTGTTGATTTCAATCTTGTTGGCAGATGGCCGCTAAACTGCATTTTTTGTCTACTTTCCCCGCGAGAGCTCTCTTTGCAAGCGACTGGAGCTGTTTCAATAGAGAACCAGGGATTAGGGTGTAGCTAGTTATGAAGTCGATAATAAACTCAGCCCACCGCGCTTTCCTATTGCGCGTAGCGAACGAAGGCGGAGCTGTTTTAATACTGATGAGTATGTTGCTGATGGCGATGGTGATGATTCTCGCCACTGTTATTGATTTATCACGCCAACAGATCGTTGCTAAGCAGGTGCAAACTGTTGTTGATGCTGCTGTGCTTGCGGCTGCTCAAGAATTGAATGGCAGGAAGGATGGTTGGTTGGCTTCAAAGCGATTTGCCGTAAATGTGCTGAGACAGTCAAAGATCGCTGAGGCTCAAGATGCGTTGGGGGAGGGCTTTTCGCTTGCTGGCGGAACCATCGACCCATACGAATCGGATTCAAGTTACCGTGGCACGATTGGAACTGCTGGAGACAAAATCGCGGTTGCCGTGGAGCGCGGCGCTTATTGGGTTGATTCGGATTCAGGGAGTATGCAATTCACCTCTTTTGAAGGAGAAAGGAGTAAGCACCAACTTAATACTTACCTAATTGCGAATGCTGTAAAAGTTCGGGTCAGTTACCGCGGGCTAGGGACATTTTTTGGACGAACCCTTGGAATGACCGTTTTTGGAGATATCGAGCGCGAGGCCGTAGCAGTTAAGGATAGTCCAGAGGAGTGTGCCTCGGCCATCGCACTTCCTGCCTGCTCTGTCCTACTGGATACGAATCCTTATTTAGCAAGACGCTATCAGACTGAAGAACTCAAGCCTCGAGATCAGTGCTTTCGTGAGGTGCTAATTACAGAAGCCGATAACGATACCGCCTCAAGAAGAGATGGAATAACCCGCTACCATTCTTTTAATCCGTTACCGCTAATCGATAGAGCAGAGGGGCTTAGTGGTGCCACGACACGGGTTGGCGCTGGTAACCCGGGGAGCAGAACGAGAGTCGCGCGAGAAACAATCTGTCCGTTCAGTCGCGAGATGCCAGGTGGAAAAGTTCAGAATTGCAAGGCCTTTCGTGCCGATGGTGTCTTAGGAGTTCCGGCACCCATTTCCGAGGCGGGAGGTCGGGCAGCTTCTGTTAGTGAAGTTCACAATGTTTTTAAGCTGCCGAATTCTTGCACCAAAGTAAAACTGGGGCAGCGATTCAAACCGCTCGAAGCAACTAATTTTTTAAATGATACATCATTCGAGCGAACCCTGGCAGATACCATAAATATTGGTGGAAGCTCGTTCCGGGATGCGTTTATCTCTGGCACTGATCCGCGACCCAACTTTCCTTTTGTGCGTCGTTATCGCGAAGATCTTTTGGATAAGTACGCGGAGCAGCGAATGCACTTTCCGCTGAACGGGCCCAACGGCACAGTGATTCGTAATATGTTTATGGGTTCTCAAGGAGGAGCTTCTGCTGAAGTTGGCAGTCAATGGGCCTACAACTTCTCCAATCCGCTCTGTCATTCAAGTAGACTTCCGTATAACGATCCTTATCTGGCGAGGGCCAAAGAGATTACAGTGATGTTACTAGCTCCAACCGGTGACGGCTCTAACTACTGTGATTTTCAGGCTGTGTTTGAACAGCAGGACCAACAGTCAGAGCCGCCTAAGGCAAGAACGGAGCCGATCGTTGTTGGGTTTATGAAGGCCTACCTCTTCGATTTTAATCTTAGTTCGCTGAGGGATCCAGTTAGATTTGAGCCCTCTGCAGCTTCAAGAGATAATGGAATCAACTACGATCTTCGCGATGGTAACCCTCTCGGAATGCAACTTGCTCAGATAACGGGCGAGCAAAAAATGGGAGAATTTAAGGAATACCTGCAGAAGCATAGTGATTGGTTTGAACAGGTTCAGGATTGCCGGCAGAATGCGCGCGAAGCTTGCTCGGGATCTTCTGGAAACGGCGGAGGCAGGGGACGAGGTGCGGCCGACGGAGGCTCGTCGGGTCGACCTGCTTGTGACTACCAAGCGCTTCAGCAAGCGCAGATGCAGTGTTGGTCGAGCGTCTCTCGTCCCGCGGCCCCTGCGGCCCCTCCTCCTAATAAGCTGTCAGCGTGTTTTGATGTGCCTGATGTTCAGGCGCTATTCAGCGGGTTAAGAAACGCTTGCAATGCGCCGTTCGCTAATACCGAGAACTGTCAGAATGTTACCAATCAGGTAAACGTCAGGTTGAATAAGCCGTACGAAGATCCACTTCCTGGTAAACATTGCGTACCGCTATTAAAGAATGCCGGAGCACCGGCGAAACCCGAGAGCTGGGAAATTCGTGACCTGGATGAGCAATACGGGTGCGGAGGGTTGCGGGTTCGGCTCTCCTGCGAGCCGAACAAAAGTATCCCTGGCATAACGCCCTGGACTGCCGCGCGTACCACTTTGGTTAATTAGCGGAAACCAGTAATTATCTTGCACTTTCGTGGGGAAGTTGTTAACAACACAGCCGTTTGGCCGTTGCCTCCTGAGCCTTGCTCGTTGGTGGAGACGGTCTTTTCCTCGAAAGGACCCCTATGAGCGTTAAAGATTTTATTAAGCATCACTATCGACACTTCAACGCCGCGGTATTGGTTGATGCCTCAGAAGGGTATGTCCGCCATCTAGACCAGGGCGGAAAGATGATGGTGACCCTGGCCGGAGCAATGAGTACTGCAGAGTTGGGCTTGTCGCTGGCTGAGATGATTCGGCAGGATAAGGTTCACGCTATCTCCTGCACTGGAGCTAACCTCGAGGAAGATATTTTTAACTTAATAGCGCATGAGCATTATATTCGGGTACCAAAGTATCGCTATTTGACGGCCGAAGATGAAGCGTTGCTTCGAGATAAGGGAATGAATCGTGTCACCGACACCTGCATTCCGGAAGAGGAAGCAATGCGAAAGATTCAGCGGGTCCTGTTAGATCTCTGGCAGCGGGCCGATCGTGAAAAGCAGTGTTACTTTCCCTACGAGTATCTCTATCAACTGATCGATAGCGGCGTCCTGAAGAGTGAATATCAGATCGATCCTAAGGACTCTTGGCTGGTGGCCGCCTGCGAAAAGAAGTTGCCGATGTTTGTGCCGGGTTGGGAAGACTCCACCTTGGGGAATTTTTTCGTTTCCCATGTTGTTCAGAAAGAGGTCTCAGGCTTCCAAGTCATCCGTCACGGACTTGAGAATATGCAGCGGTTGATTGGCTGGTATAAAGAGCATAATAAAAAACACTCAATCGGGTTTTTCCAGATTGGCGGAGGAATCGCCGGAGATTTTCCGATCTGTGTGGTGCCGCTGATTCATCAAGATTTGGAGGAAGACTGCAATTTTTGGGGCTATTTTTGTCAGATCTCTGATAGCACTACTTCCTACGGAGGCTATAGCGGCGCTGTGCCCAATGAAAAGATCTCCTGGGGTAAATTGGATATCCATACCCCTAGTTTTGTTATCGAGTCTGATGCCAGTATCGTCGCGCCGTTAGTCTTTGCCTACATTCTTGGTTGGTAAACCGGGGGCGATACGAACGGTGTTGCCGCGCTAACCCTAGAGCGGGTTCATTTCATTGGCCCCTATAGGTAGGGGTCGGCTTTAGCTAGGTGACTTGTGACATAGTCCTTAACTGAATCCTCGAGTGACATGAACGGTTCGTTCCAGCCGCTGCGACGTAAGTTGCTCAACGAGGCCTGAGTGAAATACTGATATTTGTCCCGTAGTTCTATGGGCATCTCAACATATTCTATCGCTGGAGCCTTTCCGACTGCAGAAAAAACGGCCGTTGCCAGATCCTTCCAGCTTCTAGCTTTGCCTGTTCCTAAATTGAACAAACCATTAGCTGCGGGATTGGTTAAGAACCAATTGATTACCTTGGCGCAGTCTTTGACGTAGACGAAGTCTCGCAACTGCTCACCGTCCGCATAATCGTTACTGTAGGACTTGAAAAGCCGAATCCTGCCCGTCTCCCTAATCTGATTAAATGACTTGAAAACGACACTGGCCATATTCTCTTTGTGGTACTCGTTCGGACCAAAAACATTAAAAAACTTTAGGCCCACGATACTTTTGGATAGGCCACTTCGTTCAGCCCAGAGGTCGAAGATATGCTTGGAATAGCCGTACATATTAAGGGGGCGTAGCTTCGTGAGCTCCCGCGGATCGTCGGAGAATCCGTGACTACCGTCTCCATAGGTCGCCGCGCTCGAAGCATAGACGAAACGAACGCCTTGCTTTACCGCCCATTCCGCCAAAGTCCGGGAGAAACGATAATTATTCTCCATTAAGTAGTCGGCATTTGTTTCGGTGGTTGAAGTCTCAGCCCCTAAGTGAACGATCGCGCGCACCGCTGGTAGTTTATCCTCTGCAATTCGCGTTAACAGTGTTCGCCTGTCCCAATAGTCGTTAAAATCGTGACCCCGCAAGTTCTTCCACTTTTCGGAAGAATCGAGAGCGTCAACAACGATAACGTTATTCTCCCCCAGCAAGTTTAGCTGCCAGAGGAACGCGCTTCCTATAAATCCTGCACCGCCAGTAAGGATGATCATCTTATCGCTCGGAATTAGCCTTGCGGTTTATTGATTAGTCTTAAAATCGATGTTCGTCATTGAGCGGCGAAAGTTAGATAGTGCTCAAACTCCTTCTTCCGACCGTAAACCACGTCGAGATACAGCTGCTTGATTTGCTGTGTGATCTCTCCTTTGTCGGCAGTGCGAAGTGCGCGATCGTCTATCGAGCGAATGGCAGTAACTTCAGCAGCAGTCCCAGTAAAGAACGCCTCGTCAGCATCGAAGGCCTCCTCTAGCGAAATTCTTCGCTCAATCAGCTCAAGTCCCAGATGGCGAATCAGTTCGACTACCGTACTGCGAGTGATACCAGCCAGAATTGCCCCGAGGGGGGGAGTGTAAACCTTACCATCTTTGATAATAAAGAAATTCTCGCCAGGGCCCTCAGCGATATCGCCGTTGTAATCTAAAAAAAGCGCTTCATGATAATGAGTTCCGCGGAGATCTAGAACCGCCAGGATGCTATTTACGTAATGACCGCAAATTTTGGCGTCGGAGATACTTGATTTCGGATGGATCCGAATATACTGACTAACTTTAATGTCGACTGCTCCGTCGGAGAGATACGCTCCCCAAGGCCAACAGGCAATGGCCACTTCCACTGGCGCGCCAAGTGGGTTAACTCCCATCTTTCCATAGCCATAAAAAGCAATTGGCCTAATATAACCCTGAGATAATCCATTACTTGCGACAAGTTCAACCGTCGCATCCTCGAGTTGGGATCGCGAAAAGGGGATCTCCATTTTTAAGCAATCGGCTGAATAAAATAGTCGCTCAAAGTGCTCCCTAAGTCTGAAGATCGCTGGTCCTCTGTCGGTTTTATAAAATCTTAAACCTTCAAAGGCGCCACCGCCGTAATGTAAAGTATGCGTCAAGACGTGTATCCGAGCTTCATGCCACGGAACTAGCTTGCCATTGTGCCAGATTGAATTGGTCTCCATAACTCCACTTCGAGAATACTTACCTTTGTCTTCAATGGCATAACACCTGAGTTAACAGAAGAGCAATATTGGCCTGTTTTGTATTGGTAGACGGTGCTGGGTGAACTATGATGCAACTCGAAACTTGTCAAAACTAGGGCATAATCATGAGTTCCGAAGATCCCACCTCAAAGACGAGCGCCCTAGGCGATTCGAAGCGAGGGAAAAGGCGAAAGCGCTTTCGTCGACGAACTTCACCCGGAGCCGCCCCGGGGACTTTGGTGGGAGATCCTCAGGCTCCCAGACCAAGGATGACCGTTATCGCCTACAGTGGCGATGATTTTGTTGAACAGGAGATTATTGAAGTTAGTGAACTTCAAAACTATCTAGGTAAGTGGCGAGTCCTTTGGCTAAACATCGAGGGTCCCGGAAATGTTGGTGTAGTGCAGGAGTTAGGTGAGCTGTTTGGCCTACATCGATTATCTTTAGAAGACGTACTGGCTACCCATCAGCGACCTAAATTTGAACAGTATGAGCACTACTACTTTATCGTAGCGCGGATGCTGGAACTTAGCGCTCGCATTCACTCAGAGCAATTGAGTCTGTTTTTGGGTCAAAATTTCGTCTTAACTTTTCAAGAGTTTCCCGGAGATTGCTTTGGTCCAATTCGGGAGAGGATATTCAAAGGCGTGGGTCGGATTCGCGTCGAGGGTAGCGACTACCTGGCCTACTCAATACTTGATGCCGTAGTGGACTCTTACTTTCCAGTATTAGAAGAGCTTACCGATCGGCTGGATGAGGTAGAAGAGGAAATTATCAATGCTCCCAAGGCTGATGTTGTTACTCGGATTCACGGCATTAAGCGAGATCTGTTAGTCTTTCGGCGCGTTACGTGGCCGCTTCGAGATGTAATAAATTTTCTGCTTCGAGACGGTGCAGAACTTGTGAACGCGAATACTAGAATTTACCTGAGAGATTGCTACGATCATACTGTCCAACTAATTGATCTTGTCGAAACCTGTCGAGAAATTGGCTCAGACTTAGTTGACGTTTATCTTTCGTCTACCAGCTTCAAATTGAACGAGGTCATGAAAGTCCTAACCATAATTTCGACAATTTTTATCCCTTTAACTTTTATCGCGGGGGTTTATGGAATGAATTTTGATACCAAGGCCTCTCCCTATAATATGCCGGAGCTAGAGTGGTACTACGGCTATCCGCTCTGCATTGCCTTAATGCTGGTTGTAACCTTTCTGTTGTTATATTTTTTTAAAAAGAAGGGGTGGTTAGACTCAATAATTCTGCCGCAGACCAAAAATTAGCTTAATCTTATGAATCGCACCAAATCAGATCCTGAGGAGTCCATCACCGAAGTGCTTCGTCCAGTCGATGTAATCAGAGGTGAGACTGCAGCAGGCGATCTTCTTAATCGGGAGGTTGGATGGTTGGAGTTTAACCGCCGCGTGCTTCACGAAGCTGAGGACGAACGAAATCCGCTCCTTGAACGCCTTCGGTTTTTGGGGATCTCGGCTTCAAATCTTGATGAGTTCTTCATGAAGAGAGTGGGAGGGTTGAAGCGACATCTGGCCGCTGGTGTTATCACGCGCTCCCCGGATGGATTCTCTCCAACTGAGCAGTTGATCGATATTCGGAAAACTGTCCTGCCGATGATTGAAGCTCAGGTACGGTGTTTTGAAGAGACGCTTGTTGCGAAGTTAGCAAGCAGCGGAGTTTCGTTGTTAACCTGGGAGCAGCTGAATCAGCAGCAATGTGAGTTTGCTAGTCGCTACTTTCAGCAGAAGGTATTTCCGGTTCTTACTCCTCTAGCGGTCGATCCTGGGCATCCCTTTCCGTTTATCTCAAATCTTTCGACCTCAATAGGCGTGACGGTTCGTCATCCCTTGCGAGATGAGATTCTATTTACTCGAATAGAAGTTCCGGCAGTTTTGCCGCAGTGGATTCGACTGGAGGGAGCGGAGGGTGATTCTTCATTTGCTTTTATCCCACTTCACGAGATCATTCGTAATAATTTATCGCTACTTTTACCGGAGACTCAGATCGTCGACTCGCTCTTGTTTCGAGTTACCCGTAACGCTGACATCGAGCGCGACGAAGAGGATGCTGAGGACCTGCTAGAGATGATTGAGGAGGAGCTTAGGCAGCGACGTTTTGCCAATGTTGTTCGACTCGAGCACAGTCCCACAAAAGACCCCTGGATGCTGCGCTTACTTTTAGACGAGCTTGAGTTGGGAGAGGACGATGTCTACGAAATTCCGGGAGAGCTGGATTACTCGAGTTTGAAGCCGATCTGCGAGCTCAACCTCCCTAAACTCAAGTTTGATTCCTTCTCTCCGGTATTGCCAATCCCCTTGGCTGACCCAGGAGTTAATTTTTTTTCCTTGATTAGAAACGGAGATCTCTTAGTTCATCACCCCTACGAAAGTTTTACCGGAAGTGTCCAACGTTTTGTGCAGACTGCTGTTAACGATCCGTTGGTCCTTGCTATCAAAATGACGGTCTATCGAACAGGTGCTGATAGCCCCTTTATTCCGCTGCTCATCGAAGCCGCTGAGAAAGGAAAGCAAGTTGTCTGTTTGGTGGAGCTTAAGGCGAGGTTTGAGGAACAACGAAATATTTTTTGGGCGCAGGAGCTGGAGAAGGCGGGAGCCCATGTGGTCTATGGTTTGGTCGGCCTGAAAACGCATGCCAAAACGATTCTGGTCGTTCGCTCGGAACCTGACGAGTTAAGGTGCTATGCACATATCGCCACGGGTAATTATCACGCACAGACCTCCAATCTTTACACGGATTTGGGGATGTTCACCTGTAACAAGCTGATTACTGACGACCTAGTAGAGGTTTTCAATTATTTAACTGGACGATCTCTCAGATCTAACTACAAAAAGCTGCTTGTCGCTCCAGTCAATATGAAAGAGCGATTTTTAGAGATGATTGAGCGCGAAAAGCTGAATGCGGAACAGGGTTTACCCGCTGAAATTATCGCTAAGACTAATAGTTTGGAAGAGCACAGTATCATCAGAGCTCTCTACCGCGCGTCACAGGCGGGTGTTAAGATACGTTTGTTAGTGCGAGGCTTTTCGTCTCTGAGGCCAGGGGTAGCGGGGCTTAGTGAGAATATTAAAGTCATCTCGTCGATCGGGCGCTTGCTGGAACATTCGCGTACTTTCTACTTTCGAAACGGACAGAGCGATCCTCTAGAGGGAGAGTTCTACCTAGGTTCCGCTGATTGGATGTATCGTAATTTACTAGCGCGAGTGGAAGTTATTACGCCAGTAATGGAGCGAGGGCTGCGGGAGAAGATTTGGGAAATACTACAGCTTATGCTTCAGGATCGACGTAGCGCTTGGGATATGCTGCCCGATGGGTCGTATGTGCAGCGTCAGCCCACTAGTTCAGATGAAGAGCAAGGAATACACGAACGGCTGATTGCGCTTTACAAGAAGCGGCAAGTTTCACCAATCAGTGCCACCGCCACGTGAGGCTTTTTATCATCAGGCACGGTATCGCCGAGGATTCTCCGGCCAAGCTAGGCTTGGGAGCTCCCGACGATTATCGCGAATTAACTTTACGTGGTAAGGGGGAGCTTTCGCGGCAGTTCACGAAACTTGCGCGCCAACTGAATAAGATTGAGTTAATCGTGAGTAGTCCTCTAGTGAGGGCTCGGCAGACAGCAGATATCTTGGCTGAGGTAGCGACCGCTGCCGTTCGTCAGGAATCTACACTACTCCGTCCGGAGTGCCGCGCTGATTCCGTTTTGAATTGGGTTTTCACGGAGCTCTGCCCAGCGCACAGCTCCGTTGCTCTCGTCGGTCATCAACCTCTTCTAGGAAGTTTAGTCGGCACTTTTCTGCGCTTTGATAATCCAGTCCGCGTTGATATGAAGAAAGGCACTGTTGCAGCTCTGGAAATAGACGACTTCGATCGAGCTCAGGGAGCGACGCTTAAGTGGTATGTTACACCAAAGCTTATGCGGGATGATTGAGATTTAGACTAGAAGATTTTCCACTGAAGCGCTTCCTCCTTTCCAGCAGCACCCTTACTCCAAAGCACTCCTGAAAGAGTAATTTCGCCTCTTCGAGCTTCAGATGTCTAAGATAAAATAGGCTTCGTTCCACAATTTCAATTCGTAAGGCCCCGTTCTCGTACTCGACGAATGGTGGTGCTGTTAGCATTGGGCGTACATCGACTAATGCATGGATAATTCGCAATATAGCTAGCGCTCTAACAAATGATTCCTGTTCCTCCTTTCCGTTGAAAAAGTTCAGATCCCGTCCCTTGATCTTCCTTTTTTCGATGTAGGAGCAGAGTGCTGAAATACGAGCCCGCAGCAGTCGATTCATGCCCGGAAGATCGGAGTTTAGCGCCAGATACTGCGAGTGTTGAGTGCGACCGCTTTTCCCAATTCCATCTCCGAGTCGTAAAAATATTGCTGCTGCGGAGATGCAAAAATGCCAGCTTTCGTCGAGAGAATACTGGGGTGTCGTCTTCGCCAGTACAGACTTCGTGACTTTCTCAATGGTTTGAACCTCAGCGGGAGAAATGCCGAGTGGTGTGAGTTTTCTTATCTGCTGACTTAACTTAGTCGAACCAGAATCAGGTCTTTTTTTTTCTGTTAGCGCTTGAAGTTCTTCGGCTAGCAGTCCATCTCTGAGGGAGTGTTCTGAGATAGTCAGCTGGGTGGCGCCGAGGAACTCTAGCAGCTCCTCAAGGATTATCGAACCGGCAAGAATTAAATCAACTCGATTGGCTTCCATCGAGGGAATCGCCATCAACTCTGCACTATCCATGGAGCTCATGCGATCAATCAGCTTTTGAAGGGATTCACGCGAGAAGCCAGCCTTTCGATCGTCATCCTTCCTGAGAATTTTGGCTAAAGCTCTAACTGTTCCGCTTGAGCCGATCACATGTTTAATTTTACCGGAAAACTCAGCCAGGTGATTCTCTACAGCAAGCTCTGTAACGTGAGCTCTCAGTTTGAGAACGGAGTCGGGGTTCCTGGGTGGGACCGTTTCGAGAAAAAGTTGATGTAGGCGAGAAGCACCAACATCAAAGCTATGCGAGGCCAAAATTTCTCGGTCGCGACAGATACTAACTTCAGTACTGCCGCCCCCGACATCGATCAGCCCATAGGTTCCGCTTGGCAGCTCTTCGTTAGCGAGGATTCCCATGGCAATTAAGCGAGCTTCCTCATCCCCGGAGATAATTTTTACGGAAATACCGCTTTTCTTCTCGATCGTTTGGGCTAATTTATCTCCATCAATCGCTTCCCGAAGAGCGCTTGTGGCAACTGCGACAATTTTAACCACGTCCAGCTGCCTGGCAGTCACCTGAAAGCTGGCGAATGCTTCGATAGTGCGTTGCGCTGCGGCCTTGCTAATTAAACCGTGCAGGAAGAGATTCTCTCCTAGACGGACCATGAACTTTTCTCGATGTAGGCGCAGAGGTTTCTGTCCGACTTCGAGCTCATACACGTCGAAACGTACTGAGTTAGTTCCAAGATCGATTAGTGCAATTCGCATGAAGTTATCGTAATTTAAACAGCGCAGTGCGGCAATGCTCGAACTGCTTCCAAACCGCTGTTGAGATGCTTTACTAGCTAATTTGATTCTTCACCATCAAATCGAGAAGTAGGTAGCCTCTTGATGATGCACAATTATCGCTGAGGTGGATTGTTCGGGTTGAAGCTGGAACTCTTCGCTCAGTGCTACGCCAATCTTGGCGGGGTCGATTAGTTTGAAGAGTTTCTGTTGGTCCTCAAGGTTCGGACAGGCTGGGTAACCGAAGCTATAACGACTGCCGCGGTAACCCTGTCGAAAAAGCTGCTCTACGGTGCTGGCATCATCTTCAGCAAATCCAGCCTCTGTTCGGATTCGCTTATGCATATACTCGGCCAACGCTTCCGCAGACTCAACTGAAAGTCCATGGAAATGAAGGTAATCGTCGTAGAGATTGGCTTCAAAAAGTTGTTGAGAGATGCGAGAGGCGACCTCACCCATCGTGACAAGATGTACCGCGAGTAGATCTCGCTTTCCGCTTGAAAGAGGGAGGAAATAGTCAGAGATACACCTCCTTCGATCCCGGGGCTGTCGAGGAAAGGCAAAACGGACCAGCTCCTTCTCAGTCTGAGGTTCGTAAACGACAAGCTCGTTCTTCTCACTGTTACAAGGAAAATAACCGTAAACGACCTGTGGCGCTAGCCAATCCCGCTCTAATACACGCTCTTGCCAAAGCTTGAGCTTGGCCTCCACGTGCTCTTCCAAGAAGTGGGTGTAATCCTTGCTAGACTGATCTTTATTTCGCCGATATTGCCACTGCATGGAGAACAGTGCCTTACGGTTGATGAATTTGAAGATCTGACTCAAATCAAGCTCAGGCAGCCGTAGCGTTTTTGCTCCCCAGAAAGGAGGCTCGGGAATATTTCTGGCCGGAGGCAGAGTATTTTCAACATACTCAAGTACGGCATCTTGGTTAAGTTCCTCTCGTTCTGCACGAGTCGAGCCACGCCGTAAACGAGATGTTTCGGAGTTTCCAGTCAACGTTCGTTCGTTGGTCTGGTTTGTTAGCTCCTCCATCAACCTCAGACCGGTAAATGCGTCTTGACCGTAGAAAACCTGTCCTGTGGTGTAAGCACTTCGTAAATCGTCCTCTACGTATGCTCGATTAAGGGCCGCTCCGCCGCAGATCACGGGAATCTTGTAGCCTCGCTTTGCGAGCTCTTCGAGATTCTCCTTCATTACGACGGTGGATTTAACTAGCAATCCGGAAAGTCCAATCGCATCCGGCTTACGCTCCTCAACCGCAGCTAGGATGTTATCTAAAGGCTGCTTAATTCCCAGATTGTAGACCTTGTAGCCATTATTAGAGAGAATAATGTCAACCAGATTCTTGCCGATGTCGTGCACGTCCCCGCGAACCGTCGCTAGGACGATCGAACCTTTTGCGCTCCCTTCAGTTTTTTCCATAAACTTTTCGAGGAAGGCGACCGCTGTCTTCATAGTTTCAGCGGACTGCAGCACGAACGGTAACTGCATCTTGCCACTACCAAAAAGATCTCCGACGACCTTCATGCCGCCGAGCAATATCTGATTGATAATCTGCAGAGGTTTATATCGCTCTAGCGCGCGTTGCAGGGGGATCTCGATCCCCACCTTATTGCCGTTAATAATTCTATTCGTCAGAACAACTTCAATAGGTTGCTGCTCTTCTTCAATTGCGCCTGAGACTTTTGGCCTGGTTGCGCCCTCAAACTTTTGCATAAAAGCGAAGAGTGGATCGTAATCCGGCGTGCGACGATCGAAGATCAGGTCTCGTGCTATCTCCGCCTCTTCCTCGGGAATTTGATGGATCGGAAGAATCTTGGACGCATTTAGGATTGCCGCGTCTAAGCCGTGCTCAATAGCTAGATCGAGGAAGACGGAGTTTAGTATCTGACGAGCGTGGGGCTTAAGACCAAAAGAGATATTAGACAACCCTAAGATTGTCCTCACTCCGGGGAGATGCTTTTTAATTAGAGTGATACCTTGCAGCGTTTGCAAACCCGCATCTCGACTCTCTTCATCGCCGGAAGCAATTGTGAAGGTTAAGGGATCGAAGATCAGCGAGGAACTAGGTAGGCCATGACGCTTGGTCACCAGGTCGTGAATTCGTTTGGCGACGGCGAGCTTACGCTCAGCGCTTTTTGCCATTCCCTCTTCATCGATTGTTAGTGCAATCAGTGCCGCCCCGAAGCGCTTAGCTAAGCTGGTGACTTCATCTAGTTTGCCTTCCCCGTCTTCCAAATTAATGGAGTTGATTATTGGGCGGCCTCCGATCAATTTCAAGCTAGCTTCGATTACGTCGGTTTGAGTAGAGTCAATCATCATCGGCAAGGTGATCTGAGTCGCCAGACGCGATATCACTTCACGCATGTCTCGAACTTCATCTCGGCCGACGTAAGCGGTGCAAACATCCAGCACGTGTGAGCCTTCCCGCTCCTGTTCTTTGGCCATCTCCACTATCGCCGACCAATCTTCAGCGAGTAATAGCTCTTTAAACTTTCTCGATCCGTTGGCGTTCGTGCGCTCACCAATGATCAGGGGCGAAGTGCCGTCTTGGTCTAGAGTTACCGCCTGATACAGCGAGGCAACTTGAGGAACGAAAGTTGTGGTTTTAGCGCGCGGAGTTAGTGTCGCTACCGCTTGCTTAAGTTTGGCGATGTGCTCCGGGTGAGTTCCGCAACAACCGCCGACCATATTAACGCCAAATTCATTAACAAACTCCAGCAATGCCAGAGCGAGTTGTTCTGGCGTTAGATCGTAGACGGCTCGTCCACCAACGTTTCTCGGCAATCCGGCATTCGGTAGGACAGAGATATAACGTGTAGAATTGGCACCAAGATACTTGATGTATTCTTTCATAAGATCTGGGCCGGTGGCGCAGTTCATGCCTACACCTTCCACACCAAGACTTTCAATCGTGGTCAGCGCGGCATTAATATCAGTGCCGACCAGCATGGTTCCAACGGTCTCAATTGTGATCTGCACGAAGATCGGAACTCGTCGTCCGACTTTAAGAAAGGCGTCGTTCGCGGCTTGGACTGCTGCTTTTATCTGCAGAGGATCTTGGCAGGTCTCGATTTGCAGCAAATCTACCCCGCCTCGCAGTAGGCCTTCGGTTTGAACGAGGTATCCTGCGTAGAGATCGTCAAATGAAATATGTCCCAGGGAGACGAGCTTTGTAGTTGGTCCAATTGCTCCGGACACAAAGCGTGGAAGCTCTCTAGTCGAGAAGCTGTTAGCGACTTCCTTAGCGAGCGCAGCAGCCTTTAGGTTAATCTCGAACGCGGCGGAGCCTTGCTGGTACTCGTCTAAGACAACGCTCGAGGCCCCGAAAGTATTTGTTTCGATGATGTCGGCCCCGGCCTGGAGATAACTGGCGTGTATCTCTTGAATCAGCGCAGGTTTGGTCAAACAAAGTATTTCGTTACAGCCCTCTAAACCAGCAAAGTCTTCAAGACTTGGGTTGTGCCGCTGTATCTCGGTGCCCATGGCTCCATCACAGACCAAGATTCTTTCGCGAATGTTCTTCAGGAAAGGCTGGTCGGTCAGAGTAAGGAGCTGGTTCATTGTGAATATTTAGTCTCGACTAGTAGGTAAGTTTCTTTCGGCGGGTCCCGTGTAGTGGCTGAGAGGCCTGATCAATCGATTGCTTTGAGCTTGTTCCATAATATGAGCCGTCCAACCCGTGATGCGGGAGATCACGAAGATGGGAGTGAATAGATTGATGTCAAACCCCATCAAGTAGTAAGCGGGTCCTGCAGGAAAGTCTAAGTTGGGATAGATATTTTTTTCTCGAATCATAGTGGACTCGAGGCTCGAGTACATTTCGGACCACTTCGACTGTCCTGCGCTTTCTGCAAGGGCGAAAAAGTACTTCTTCATCGTCGGGACTCGAGAGTCACCTTTTTTATAGACCCGATGACCGAACCCCATGATCTTTCGCTTGGACTGCAGAGCTTCTAAGAGCCAAGCTTCAGCACGCGCTGGGTCCTCAATCTCCATGAAGGTATGCATCACCGCTTCGTTGGCCCCTCCGTGAAGCGGACCCTTGAGAGAGCCAATCGCCCCAGTCACCGCGCTGTAAACATCTGACATCGATGATGTGATAACCCGGGCAGTAAACGTTGAAGC
>Ga0163155_10001405_pt1 | contig 29159 bp, 22 predicted proteins | sample OliLakLV19SP4G1_FD_148611 | JGI IMG/M metagenome (GOLD analysis project Ga0163155, IMG submission 148611) | Freshwater microbial mat bacterial communities from Lake Vanda, McMurdo Dry Valleys, Antarctica - Oligotrophic Lake LV.19.SP4.G1 | ecosystem: Environmental > Aquatic > Freshwater > Lake >... | reverse complement strand
ATTTTAATCCACGCAGCATAAAATAATATTTTTCAAGCATGCTGCACAAAATTGCAAGAGTTTCAGAAATATCTATTGTAATCCCACTAATTTCTCCTAATGAAATTGCACGCAGTTTTTTATCCGATTTGAATTCCTGATTCACATTTATCCCGATCCCAACAACACTATTTTCGATGCCATTTGCCCTAAATGTATTTTCCATCAAAATACCGGCAATCTTTCTATCACCCACCAAAATGTCATTCGGCCATTTAATTGAAGTAATTTGTTTCTGATTGGGTTGCATTTGCAAACAATGGTCCACACAATCTCTTACCGCGAGCGCAACAGCTTTATTGAAGTAGAATATTTGTTTAGGATCGAGAAAAGTGGGTACGAACAAAAAACTCGCAGTGATGTTTTTTCCAGCCTCGCCTTTCCAGGAAGCACCGAGTTGACCTTTACCGGCAAATTGTTCATCTGCAAATACCAATAATCCTTCATTAGGGCGTTTATCTCCGGTTAATAGATTTTTGAGATAGGTATTCGTGCTGTTAATACGGTCGAGGTGTATCAGCTCCTTTCCGAGAAAAACCGTATTTTCAAGTGCCTGCAAAAGAATTTGTAACTTTGCCATTCATTACAAAGTAAGTGAGAAAAAAAACAAAGAAATTAGAGGAGGCACAATATTCGTTGACCGATAGCGTCATTGAAAGTATTCAGGATAAAAAGGGTGAAAATATCGTTCATCTTGATCTTAGCAGCCTAAATGATGCTGCAACTGATCATTTTATCATTTGCCACGCGGATTCAACAACGCAAGTTAGAGCTATAGCAAACCATATTGTAGAAAATGTGTTTGAGCTTACAGGCATGAAACCTTTAGGTAAAGAAGGTTTTGAAAATTGTGAATGGGTATTAGTGGATTATATGAATGTTGTTGTTCATGTTTTTTACCGCGAAACCCGTAATTTTTATCAGTTGGAAGAGCTTTGGCACGATGCACAAGTTAAAAAAGTAAGTTAAAAGAGCATAAAAATTTCGATGAGTACAGAACAAAACAACCAAAACAGGAACAAACAGAATCCTCAAAAGAAGTTCAATTTCTATTGGATCTACGCAGTAATTGCTGCAATATTAATTGCTTTCATGTATTTTCCGTTTGAGGGAAACCCGGTGGAGTTAAAGGACATTAAAAAGTTCAATACGGAAATGTTGCAGAAAGGCGATGTAAACCGCATTGTTATCGTGAATAACGACTATGCCGAGATCTACATCAAGGCAGACCGGCTCACATCCGAACCTTATAAAAAGGACAAGGTTCCGGAAAAAGGGGCGCAATATAAATACAAGGTGACTACACCTGACGCCTTTATCAATCAATTAAACGAATGGCAGGCGAGTTGGACGGAAGAAAATAAGCTTCAACCTGAAAGCGAAGAGCGCACTAATGTGCTTATGAGTCTTTTGAGTTGGATATTGCCTTTTGTGCTGATTTTGGGTATATGGATATTTATTATGCGCAGAGTTACCGGTGGCGGTGGCATGGGTGGAGGCGGACAGATATTCAATATTGGGAAGTCGAAGGCGAATCTCTACGATAAAGACACCAAGGTAAATGTGACATTTAACGATGTTGCGGGATTGGATGAGGCAAAAGAAGAAGTAATGGAAGTGGTGGATTTTCTCAAAAATCCTAAAAAATATACCGCATTGGGTGGTAAAATTCCGAAAGGGGTGCTTTTGGTTGGTAGTCCGGGAACGGGCAAAACTTTATTAGCTAAAGCTATGGCGGGTGAAGCACAGGTGCCGTTTTTCAGTATTTCCGGTTCCGATTTCGTGGAAATGTTTGTGGGAGTAGGTGCCAGCCGTGTGCGTGACCTCTTCAAGCAGGCTCGTGAAAAGGCGCCTTGTATCATTTTTATTGATGAAATTGACGCAATAGGACGCGCCAGAGGCAAAAATATGATTCAGAGCAATGATGAGCGCGAGAACACGCTCAATCAATTGTTGGTGGAAATGGATGGCTTTGGAACCGACAAGGGCGTAATTATTCTCGCCGCCACGAACCGTCCCGATGTTTTGGACCCTGCTTTGTTGCGTCCGGGCCGTTTTGACAGGCAAATCTCTATCGACAAACCGGATCTTGCCGGCCGTGAACAGATATTTAAGGTGCATTTAAAACCTATTAAGGTTTCTCCGGAAGTAGATCCGCATAAACTTGCTTTACAAACTCCTGGTTTTGCCGGGGCAGATATTGCAAACGTTTGTAATGAAGCTGCTTTAATTGCTGCCAGAAGAGGAAAGAAATTTGTGGAGATGCAGGACTTTAATGATGCTGTTGACAGAGTAATTGGTGGATTAGAAAAGAAAAATAAACTGATCTCTCCAGATGAGAAAAAAATAGTTGCTTATCACGAAGCCGGCCATGCAATTTGTGGATGGTATTTGGAGCACGCTGATCCATTAGTGAAGGTAAGTATAGTTCCGCGTGGAATTGCAGCTTTGGGATATGCGCAATATTTACCGAAGGAACAGTATCTGTATACCAAAGAGCAGCTTATCGATATGATGTGTATGACCTTGGGCGGAAGAGCTGCGGAAGATATTATTTTTGGGAAGATAAGCACAGGCGCTCAAAACGATCTGGAACGGATCACCAAAATGAGTTATGCCATGGTTACCATTTATGGTATGAACGAGGTGATCGGAAATATTTCTTACAATGATCAGAGTCAGGATTACCGTTTTGCAAAACCATATTCAGAACAAACTGCAACGGTTATTGATGAAGAAGTGCGCAAATTAATTGCTGCTGCTTATATCAGAACAAAGGAATTGTTATCTTCTAAAAAGGTACAGTTAGAAATAATTGCCAAAGAATTATTGGATAAGGAAATTATCTTCAAAGCGGATATGGACAGACTTATCGGTCAGCGTCCTTTTGATGAAAAACATCATGAAGCGATTGTATTGGAGGAAAAAGAAACGATAGTAATTTCAGAAAATGGAGCAGATCACGTGGTTTCTGAAGTAGAAAAGTTAAAGCCGGAGGATACGGAAGTTAAACCTTTTTGAAATAAGATTTAACAACTCAAAGCGGGATTAAAAAATTTACAAACCGTGGCAGGAATAGCCGCGGTTTGGTGTTTTAATAGGATAATTGTGTGGAGAGTTAGTGCAAACATCATGGCAATTGATCCTAAAGTCAGGTGTATTTACTCATTAGCATATTGAAAGGAGGATATCTCTGATAAATACAAAGAATTAAAGTGTTTATAACATCATACATTATTCTTGATAAATTATAGAAATTTGAGCTTTCAATCGTTAATGACCTAGCAAAATTTTGTGTAGCGTTTATTTTGATAGTGCTGGTTTTAGGAATTACTTGTTTTTATTTTAATTTTGATTGGATCACAAAACGGAATTTTAACCAATACCGGCATAATAAATATTGGTAAAAAAATAAAAAAAGATATGGCAAAAATATTATCCGCCAAAGAAAAAATACTAAGCAATGTGCGCAGTGCACTGCTGCATCAAACAAAACAACCTTATGCAAATCTGGAAACCAACGATTCGTTTTATGCAATAGAGAACGAAGCACTCGAAATTATTTTTGCGGAAGCCTTTACTGCGGTTTCGGGGCAATTTGTGTTTTGTGAAAATGAAAAGGAATGTGTTGATACTTTAAAAGAACTCGTAACACAAAAAGCCTGGGCGCATATTGTTTGCCCTGAAAAACAATTACAAGAATTATTCGACCGCAATCAATTTATTCAATACGAAAGTAACGCTTCCGTATTGGAAGCGGATGCGGGTATCATGTTATGTGAGGCATTAATTGCAAGAACGGGATCCATATTAATTTCCAGTCGCCAGCAAAGCGGAAGAACCTTACCTATTTTTCCGGAAGTAAATATTGTAATTGCATCTACCAAACAATTGGTATTGGATATTCACGAAGGGTTTGCTGTGATCAGAAAAAAATATGACGGCAATTTCCCCTCTATGGTGAATTTGAATACAGGCCCGAGTCGCACGGCAGATATAGAAAAAACATTAGTATTAGGCGCACACGGACCAAAAGAAGTATATGTTTTTTTAATTGATAACTGGCCCGTATAATCAGTGGATGGAAAAAACAAAAATTTATTTCGCTTCCGATTTTCATCTCGGCATTCCGGATCACGCTTCCAGTCTTGAAAGAGAAAAAAAAATAGTGCGTTGGCTGGATGAAATTAAATCAGATGCCAAACAAATTTTTTTAATCGGTGATCTTTTTGATTTTTGGTTTGAATATAAACATGTAGTTCCTCGCGGTTATGTGCGACTCTTAGGAAAACTTGCAGAATTAAAAGACAGTGGAATTGATGTGCAGATATTTACAGGTAATCACGACCTTTGGATGTTCGGATATTTTGAACAGGAATTAAAAATTCCGGTTCACCAAAAACCCATTCAAATTGAGGCAAATGGTAAAAAATTTTATATCGGTCATGGCGATGGAATTGGCCCTGGAGATAAGGGTTTTAAATTCATGAAAAAAGTGTTTAAAAGCAGGCTGGCACAGGTTTTATTCGGCATGTTACATCCTTTTATTGCATTTAAAATTGCGCGCTATTTTTCCTATAACAGCAGAATGTTAAACGTGGAGCGCAAGTTTTTAGGAGAAGATAAAGAGTGGCAAATACTGTATGCAAAGGATATACTTAAAAAGGAACATTTTGATTATTTTTTATTCGGTCACCGACATATTGCAATTCAAATACCAATTGGGGAAAATACATCGTTCATTAATTTAGGCGATTGGATTACTTTCAATTCATACGCAGAATTTGATGGCAATAATTGTATATTAAAATATTATGAGAAATAGTATTTTCATATTTCTTCTCAGCCTTTCTCTAAATAGTTTTGGGGAAGATTCGTTGATTTTAAAAATAAACGTTACCAGTTCTTTTTTAACCACTGATCATTTATTTAATGTTTATTATATCAACGAAAAACAGGAAATTATTCAGTATAATTATGTTGATTCTACACAAAGAAGTTACAGCAATAAACAATTTGGAAAACCAACCTTAATTGATGCCTCCAATGCTTTAAAAGTGATGATCTTTTATGCCGATTACAATATTGTGGTATTATTAGATAATAATTTAGCAGAATTATCTGTAATTAAATTGAGCAACAATATCAATAATAATAATTATCAACCTACTGCTATATGCAAAGAAAGTGAAAGTGATTTTATCTGGATGTACGACGATCTGCGCAGAAAATTAATAAAGTTGGACGAAAGTGGAAACTCGGATGCAGAAAGTGAAGCCTTTGATCAATTATTCAATTTTTCCATTCAGGAACCTAAATTATTTAGTGTAAACAATAAACTGTATTTATATACTACAACTCAAGGACTTCTGGTTTTTGATAATTATGCAAATTATATTTATACAATAAGTGAAATCCCAAAAACTCCCGATCAGGTAAACGAACGTTTTTATTTATGTACTTTAGAGAATGAAATTTCACTTTATATTTTTCAATCACAATTTGAATTATTACTTCCCTTACCTGAAATAAATAGTCTGCAAACAAATCTTGTTGGCGATAAAATCTTTTTAAGAAGTCCTGATCACATCACAATTTATCAGGTAATCAATCGTTAGCGCGGCATTAATTACCTTTGCAACGTTAAGTACATCACCCAAAAATAATTCATGGATCTGATATCAAAATTAGAAGCAATTAAAGAACGTTGGCTGCACATTCAGGAGCAGTTGAGCGATCCTGAAATTATGAGTGATATGAAACGCTATAAATCCCTCAACAAAGATTATCGAGATATGGATCCGGTTGTGGAGGCTTTGGCGGAATATAAAATAGTGTTGGGAAATCTTCAGGACAGCCGACAGATACTGAATACAGCAAAGGAGGATGAGTTGCGGGAGATGGCGAAGGTCGAATTGTTATCCCTGGAGGAAAGAAAAGACACACTGGAAGAAGAAATTAAACAATTGTTGATACCGCAGGATCCTGAGGATGAAAAAAATGCAATTATTGAAATTAGAGCCGGCACGGGTGGTGATGAAGCAGCAATATTTGCCGGTGATCTCGCAGAAATGTACACCCGATTTATTGCAAAACAAGGATGGAAACTGGAGGTGATGAACGAAAATCAGACGGAAAAAGGTGGATATAAAGAGATCGTTTTTGAGGTGACTGGAGAAAATGTGTATGGAAAATTGAAGTATGAAAGCGGAGTTCACCGTGTGCAGCGCGTTCCGGAAACAGAATCGCAGGGAAGAGTGCATACCAGTGCTGCAACAGTTGCAGTTTTACCCGAAGCCGATGAATTTGATATAGAAATAAACCCGGGAGATGTGAAAGTTGATGTTTTCAGAGCAAGCGGAGCAGGCGGACAACACGTTAACAAAACGGAAAGTGCGGTGCGCATGACGCATCTACCTACCGGAATTATTGCCGAATGTCAGGATGAGCGCTCTCAAATAAAAAACAGGGCCAAAGCGATGAAGGTTTTGCGCACACGTGTCTATGAAAAATTTTATGCCGAACACATGGCTAAAATTTCCAAAGCCAGAAAAACCCTAGTGTCCACCGGCGACCGTTCAGCAAAGATCAGAACCTATAATTTTCCCCAAAGTCGCGTAACAGACCACCGGATAAATCTTACGATGTACAATCTTCCGGATGTGATGAATGGCAATATTGATGAAATATTGGATGCGCTGCAGGTGGCGGAAAATGCGGAGAAGATGAGGGAAGGAAGTAGTTAATGTACCAATGTAAAAATGTACCAATGTAAAAATGTACCAATGTAAAAATGTACCAATGTACCAATGTAAAAATGTACCAATGTATCAATGTAAAAATGTACCAATGTAAAAATGTACCAATGAACAGCCGGCATTGTGGTAACATTGGAATTTATTTTTTAAGAACTGATGGCTGAGATGGAGGGTTCAATTTCAGGTGTAAATTCAGGATTATTTGTTCTCACCACTGACGGTTCGCCACTCACCCTGCTCAATTCTCAAATCTCCCTTACCTTTACCAGATGAAACTATCAGTTATAGGGACAGGTTATGTAGGACTGGTTACGGGGACTTGTTTTGCGGAAACGGGGAATCAGGTTATTTGTGCCGATATTAATGAAGAAAAGGTAAAAAGGATGCAAGCCGGGGAGATTCCGATCTATGAACCCGGGTTGGAAACTATTTTTCATAGAAATATAAAACAGGGCAATTTAATTTTTACAACTGATCTAAAATATGCAGTTGACAATTCTGATATTATATTTTTAGCATTGCCAACTCCTCCTTCGGAAGACGGATCTGCTGACCTTAAACATGTATTGGAGGTTGCCGAACAATTAGGAAAGATTATCACCTCTTATAAAATTATAATTGATAAAAGTACTGTTCCTGTTGGTACTGCAGAAAAAGTACAGGAATTGATTGCAAAAAATTGTGTCTGCGATTTTGATGTGGTGAGTAATCCGGAATTTTTACGGGAAGGAATGGCAGTGGAAGATTTTATGAAGCCGGAACGTGTTGTTATCGGAACAGAAAGTGAAAAGGCACAGGAAATATTAAATCGTTTATATGCACCATTTGTCCGCCAGGGAAATCCCATCATTTTTATGGATGAAAGAAGTGCAGAGCTGACAAAATATGCTGCAAATTCTTTTTTGGCGACTAAAATTACATTCATGAATGAGATCGCAAATCTCTGTGAAATATTGGGAGCTGATGTGGATATGGTGCGCAAAGGAATAGGAAGTGATTCGCGTATAGGAAAAAGATTTTTATTTCCGGGAGTTGGTTATGGGGGAAGTTGTTTTCCTAAGGATGTGAAAGCACTAAATATCATGGCAAATCAGTCAGCTTACGATTTTAAAATATTAAAATCGGTGATGGAAGTAAATGAAGCGCAATGGATGGTTTTAATAGATAAAATTATTTCAAAATTCGGCAATGATCTTTCTGATAAAAAATTTGCAGTATGGGGATTAGCGTTTAAACCAAATACGGATGATATTCGCGAAGCACCAGCTTTGTATATTATCAATGCCTTGCTTCAACTCGGAGCAAATATCGCTGCCTTTGATCCTGAGGCAATAAATAATGTAAAAAAAGAAATTGGAGATAAAATTCAATACGGAGAAAATCAATATGCAATATTAGAAAATGCAGATGCATTAATTATTATTACAGAATGGAGCGTATTTCGTTCTCCCGATTTTGAAATGATGAAAAAAGGATTAAAAAATAATATCATTTTTGATGGCAGAAATTTATTTGAATTGGAGGAGATGGAGAAACAGGGATTTTATTATGCGAGTGTTGGGAGGAGGGTTGTGAGTTCTGAGTTCTGAGTTCTGGGTTCATTACGGAGGAGATAACTAACTCTGCCTGTAGGTTTGAGGGAGGTGGTTGAAAGGGTTGTAGGAGTTGAAGGAGTTTGTTACAGAAGAAAATCTTTCGGGTGAGAATCGGTTTAAAGTTCTTTATTCCTTGTTCTTTATTCGATATTAGTCTAGGTTGGCAGGGTTCCAGGGTTCTGAGTTCTGGGTTGGTTTTTTTGGGAGATAGGTGTTTTGAATTGTTTGTGAAGTTTGTTAACCATAAAAAATATTATTATGGCAACGTTTAAGAGATTCGAGGATATTGAATCGTGGCAATTGGCGAGAGAATTTTGTAAAATGGTTTCTTTGTTTATTCATCGGGATGAGCTTAGTAAAGATTATCAATTAAAAGATCAAATAAATTCCGAAAGCGAATCTATCATTGATAATATTGCGGAGGAATTTAACAGAGGTGGAAATATGGAATTTGTTAATTTTTTGCGTTATTCAAAAGGCTCGGTAGGAGAATCCCAATCACAATTCTATCGTGCATTTGATAGAAATTATATTACCAAAAATGAATTTGATGAGGGATATAATTTAGTAGATCAAATTAATTCCAAGAACCAAAACATGATTAAATATTTGTAAAAATCAGAATATTCAGGACCGAATTACATAAACAAAAAAAAGATTTAAAAAATTATTAAAATTATTTTCAACCAGAGAAATACCTTACAATTAGAATGGAAATATTAATGCGAGCGCTAATACAACTCAGAACCCAGAACCTGCCTACAAGACGCAGACGCCAGACAGGCTCAGAATCCAGAACGGATGCTGCGAAGTTTTACTCAATACAAGATCCGAAACCATGAAAAGAGTATTAATAACCGGAGCAGCAGGATTTCTTGGATCACATTTATGTGATAGGTTTATAAAGGAAAAGTATGAAGTGATCGCAATGGATAATTTAATTACCGGCGATAAAAAAAATATTGAACATTTATTTCATCTTGAACAATTTGAATTCTTTCATCACGACGTAAGTAAATTTGTTCACGTTCCCGGCAAATTGGATTATATATTACATTTTGCGTCTCCTGCCTCACCTATTGATTATTTGAAAATCCCTATTCAAACACTAAAAGTTGGATCCTTGGGAACACATAATTTATTGGGATTGGCAAAAGCAAAAAATGCAAGAATTTTAGTTGCTTCCACAAGCGAAGTATATGGCGACCCACTGGTGCATCCACAAAATGAGGAATATTGGGGAAATGTAAATCCTGTTGGTCCGAGAGGTGTTTATGATGAAGCAAAACGTTTTCAGGAAGCTATCACTATGGCTTATCATACCTACCATAAATTAGAAACACGCATCGCAAGAATATTTAATACTTATGGTCCGAAAATGCGTTTAAATGATGGCCGTGTTTTACCTGCATTTATAGGTCAGGCGTTGCGTGGCGAAGATCTGACCATTTTCGGAGATGGAAGTCAGACGAGATCTTTTTGTTATGTAGACGATTTAATTGAAGGCATTTATCGTTTATTGTTAAGTGATTATGCTTTACCCGTTAATGTTGGGAATCCAGATGAAATAACAATTAAAGAATTTGCAGAAGAAATTATTGAACTTACCGGAACAAATCAAAAAATAATTTATAAAGATTTGCCGGTTGACGATCCGAAACAACGTCAGCCGGATATTACCCTTGCAAAAAAATTATTACATTGGGAGCCAAAGGTTTCCAGAAGTGAAGGGTTGAAGATCACCTATAATTATTTTAAAAATTTATCGAAAGAACAATTATATAAAGATATTGAAGGACGAAAATTCTAAAATCGAAAACAAAAATTATCCAATTAATAAATTAACAAATTAACAAATGACCCAATGAGTTATCTTGAAATTGCAAAAAATGTATTGCTTTTTGAATCGGAACAGATCAAAAAAACAATGGATAAACTCAATGAGCAGTTCAACGGTTCTGTTGATGCTATTTTGCAAGGCAAAGGCAAACTTGTAGTTTGTGGCATTGGAAAATCAGGAGCTGTTGCGCAAAAAATAACCGCAACATTATGCAGCACCGGAACACCTGCAGTTTTCTTGCACGCAGCAGAAGCAGTGCATGGCGACCTGGGTGTATATGTGGAAGGAGATCCAGTTTTAATGATTTCGAAGAGTGGAACAACAGAAGAAATGTTGCGATTAATTCCTTTTTTTAAAGAATCACATTCCAAAGTAATTTCCATTGTTGGAAATATTACTTCACCCATAGCACGCAACTCCGATTTTGTATTAGATGCCACAGTGGATAAAGAAGCAGATGCCTTAAATCTTGCACCAACTGCATCTACAACTGTTGCATTGGCAATTGGTGATGCACTTGCAGTTTCTTTAATGCATGCTCGCGGGTTTACCGAAAAAGATTTTGCGCGTTTTCATCCTGGCGGACAACTTGGAAAAAATTTATTGCTCAAAGTGGAAGATGTGATGCACGAGTTACACGAAGTTGCGCTGGTTGCAGAAAATAATTCGTTTCGGGAATTGATTATCGCAATGACAAAATTTAACCTTGGAGCTGCCTGCGTTATTGACAAAGAAAATAATTTAATTGGATTGGTAACCGATGGTGATGTAAGAAGAAGTTTAATTGACGATGCTGACTTTTCCAATATGTTTGTGAATAATATCATGACAAAAAATCCTATCTCCATTTCACCGCGAGCAAGTTTGAAAGAAGCAGTGGAAATGATGGAAAACAGAACATCACAACTTTCTGTTTTACCTGTGGTTGAAAATGGGAAATGTTTGGGATTGATCCGGATTCATGATATTTATTTAAATTAATTAGCCAATTGGCAAATTAGCAAATTAGCAAATGGTGGTTAGCCATGAAATTAGCGTACTAATTTAATTTATCAGTGATAAATTCACAAAATTTTAAAATTAAATATTAATATCCAAAAGTGTCATAACTCACGATCCCGAAGCCACATCTGCTAATTTGCTAATTGGTTATTCAAACACAATAAGCACATGATTTTTTTCCACGCTCATTCCCTTTTCCACGGCGATAGATTTTACCACAGCATCACCTGCTGCTTTTAAAACATTTTCCATTTTCATTGCTTCCAGCACAAGTACGGCATCACCTTTTTTTACAATATCACCGGGTTGAACGCGAATATCAATCACCAAACCCGGCATTGGCGCTTTTAATTCGCGGATCATTTTTTGGGCGCCGCTGTTGAAACCCATTTGCTCCATCAACTGATCAAATTTATCCTTTATCTGAACTTCATAGAGATCACCATTTACTTTTAGTGTGAAGGTTTTTGTGGAGGAGTCTTGTTTAACAATTTCAATATTAAATGACTTTCCATCCTTTAATAAATGATAAAAACGACCATCCAACTGAATGATATCTGTCAATATATCTATACCATTAACATTATTGCCCTCAATTTCGTAGCTTTTTGTTCCATTAACCGTTACTTTATTCATAGTTTCTATATTAAAAGTTATGATCTGCCCGTTTTAAGCTATATTTTATTGAGTACCTTTACGCCGCTCAAAACAGCAATTACAAAAACAAAGCTATGAAATTAAAAATGTTTACAGTAGCCACCTTGTCGGTGGTTTTATTTTATCAGTGTGATCCAACCAAAAAACTCTATTCAGGTGAGGAATATTTGGGTGAGATAGATACAATCCCGGAAGTGTACGATGAATATTACGAAGGCGAGGGCGACTATGATTACGATTACGACGAATATGCCTACGACAATTATTTAGATACTGCTGTTAGTAAATTCAGTTCTTCTGTATATCACGGTTCCGAAACACGCCTCAACGATCTGATTCACACTAATCTGGAGGTTCGGTTTGATTGGGCCAAGGCATGGATGTTTGGAAAAGCAACACTAACTTTCAAACCATATTTTCATCCAACATCTACACTTATGCTGGATGCAAAAGGATTTGAAATTAAAGAAGTTGCGATGATAACTGCCACCGGCAAAACTCCTTTAAAATTTACATATAATACAGATTCTATTCCCGATACATTTAAATTGATAATTGATCTTGGTCGCACCTATTCGAGAACGGAGGAGTATAAAATTTTTATCGACTACATAGCAAAACCCAATGATCTGACACTTGCAGGAAGCGCTGCTATAACTTCAGATAAAGGCCTGTATTTTATTAATAATGATGGTTCAGATAAAAATAAACCCATGCAAATTTGGACACAAGGTGAAACAGAAGCAACTTCATGTTGGTGTCCTACCATCGACAAACCAAACGAAAGGTGTACTAATAATTTCTTTATAACAATTGAAGATAAATATCAAACTTTATCAAACGGTGCTCTTATATCCTCAAAAAAGAATCCCGATGGAACCCGCACCGACAACTGGAAAATGGATCAACCGCATGCTCCCTATTTATTTATGATGGCCATAGGTGAATATTCGATAGTAAAAGATACCTGGAAAAAAATTCCGGTTAATTATTACGTTGAAAAGGAATATGAAAAAGATGCAAAAGCAATTTTCGGTAATACTCCCGAAATGATAGAATTTTATTCTAATAAATTAGGTGTTGATTATGTATGGCCTAAATACAGTCAGGTAGTTGTGCGCGATTATGTAAGTGGTGCAATGGAAAACACTTCTGCAACTGTACATGGAGAATTTTTACAACAACACAGTCGCGACCTGTTGGACGAAAATAATGAAGATATTATTTCCCATGAATTATTTCATCAATGGTTTGGTGATCTGGTTACTTGTGAAAGCTGGAGTAATATTCCATTAAATGAATCGTTCGCAACCTATGGTGAATATTTATGGCGCGAATATAAGTATGGAAGAGATGATGCAGACTATACTGGAACGCTCGATCTGGGCAGTTATTTGGATGAATCAGATTATAAACAAGTGGATCTTATTCGTTTCAAATACGATACAAGAGAGGATATGTTTGACACACACTCTTATGCAAAAGGCGGTAGAGTATTGCATATGCTTCGTAAATATTTAGGTGATGATGCATTTTTTGCCGGATTAAATAAATATCTGGTTGACAACAAATACAACTCCGTAGAAATTCACAATTTGCGTTTGGCAATGGAAGCAGTTTCGGGTGAAGATCTAAATTGGTTCTTTAATCAATGGTTCTTAAGCAGCGGACATGCAAATATTGATATCTATACCGAGTATATGGAAGAGGAAAAACAATTAGTGATAAATATTACACAATACCAGGATACTTTAATTGGCCCCATTTATGTATTACCTCTTGACGTTGATATTTACAGGAATGGCAAAGTGGAGCGCAAGCGTATTATTGTTGACAAACAAATGCAAGCTTTTACATTTAATTATGATACCAAACCCGATCTGGTGAATGTGGATGCGGAAAAAATGTTGTTAGGTGTTAAAACAGAAAATAAAACGCTCGACGAATATATTTTTCAATATAATAATGCACCATTGTATTTAGACAGAAAAGAAGCAATTGAAATTGTGAGTCAATATCAATATGAAAATGTAGCTTACCGTCAGCTAGTGGAATCTGCATTATACGATAAACATTGGGCTATCCGCCAATCCGCCCTGGATACGGTGCTGCTTGATGCAAATTCTTCACAACAAATAAAGGATAGAATTCTGGATATGGCTAAAACTGACCCGAAAAGTTACGTTAGAGCAAGTGCCATTTATAGCTTACCTGAAATTACCGGAATTAATGCATGGTCGGCATATGAACAGGCTTTAGGTGATAGCTCCTACACAGTGGTGGCAGCAGGACTTTCCTCCATTTACAACAACGACCAGAAAAAGGGATTAGAACTTGCAAGAAAATATAAGAACGAAGATAATTATAGTCTGAATTATACCGTTTTAAATATTTTAGGTTCTGAAGGTGATGCAATCGACAATGATTTCTTTCTGCAAAAATTTGAAGAATCAACAGGTTATGATGCCTATTTTGTAATGATCAATTATGAACCATATCTACAGCGTCAAACCGATTCCTATATTATTATTAAAGGTATAGATGCATTAAAGGTAATTGCTGCAGATACTAATAATTTCTGGATGTCGTTTACTGCCAGTGGAATTATTTCCGGTTTAAAAGGAACCTATGAAACTGCACTCGAAAACGAAACAAATCCGCAACTCCAAAAATCGTTACAGGCAGCAATTGATTATATTAATAAAACAATGGCGGGATTGGGTACAATAGATTATTAATAGAAATGTTTTTGAAGAAATATTTAAAAATTTTCAAATAAAAAGGAGCTAAGTTTAGGAGAACATGTCCCACACTTAGCTCCTTTCTGCTTTTAAAATAATTAATTCAACTATCAAAAAGCCTGCATTTCCACCAAACGAGCATAAAGTCCATTTTTTGCAATCAATGCATTATGATTTCCGCGTTCCACTATTTTTCCCTCTTGCATCACAATTATTTCATCGGCATATTGTATGGTTGATAAACGATGGGCTATTACGATGGATGTTCTGTTCTTCATTAATTTAAATAAGGCATCCTGCACTAACTTTTCGTTTTCAGTATCCAAGGAAGAAGTTGCTTCATCCAAAATAAGTATGGGTGGATTTTTATAAATAGCTCTTGCAATGGTAATTCTTTGCCTTTCCCCACCACTTAATTTTGAGCCCCTGTCGCCAATTACCGTTTGATACCCGTTCTCCAATCGCATGATAAACTCATGTGCGTTCGCCACTTTTGCCGCTTTAATTACATCCTCTTCAATTGCAAAATCAATTCCGAAAGCGATGTTATTATAAACTGTATCATTAAATAAAATAGATTCCTGCGTTACTATTCCGAGTTGGTTTCGAAGACTTGTTATACGAAGGTCACGAATATTATAATCATCAATTAAAATTTCCCCATCAGTTACATCATGAAATCTCGCCAGCAAGTCAGCAAAGGTAGACTTACCTGATCCTGATGGACCTACCAATGCTACCATTTTGCCTTTGTCAATTTTAATATTGATATTATTTAACACAAGGTTTTCTGCATATCTGAAACTAACATTTCTATATTCCACTGCATTGGTAAATGTTTTAATATTTGTTGCGTGTAAGCTTTCCTTAATATTAATTTCCGCATCCATAATAACTTCAATGCGCTCCAGTGAGGCGATTCCGCGTTGTATATAAAAGTAGGAATTTGCCACGTTGCGTGCAGGACCTAACATATTGGCAAAAACTAAAATGTACCCTATAAATATATCTGCAGTAAAATTATTCTTCCCATCAATAATAATACCTCCTCCATAATACAACAACGCCGAAATTACACAAATACTTAGAAATTCAATTAACGGACTTGACAATTGCAATCTGCGTAAGGCACTTGTTGCAAAATATTCCAATGATTTATTTTCTCTCACAAATTTTGCTTTTTGATACCGTTCTGCATTAAAAGCTTTTATTATTCTCAAACCGGAAAGTGATTCTTCAAACAAAGACATTAAATAACCCAATTGATTTTGTTCTTTTTTAGATTTCCTGCGCAGTGATTTTCCGATCCTGCCAATTACAAAACCAGCTACAGGCAATAAAATAAAAACAAAAACGGTGAGTTCGACACTTATCAACAGCATCGCAATAAAAAAACACAACATGGTAACCGGATCGCGAAAGGTAGATTCCAATGTATTCATGATACTGGTTTCCACTTCTTTAACATCCGTACTCATACGCGCAATGATATCACCCTTGCGTGTTTCACTAAAATAAGAAAGTGGTAATTGTAATATTTTATCAAACACTCCCTGACGCAATTCCCTTACAACACCAGTTCTTAGCGGAGCTAAAAAATACAATGCCAGATATCGAAAAATATTTTTAATAAAAAACATTACAACAACGGAAACACAAACAATAAGAAGTCCCGAAGCCTTACCATGAACCGCAACATAAGCTGCAAATTCATAATTAAAATACCCCATCAGTTCCTTTAGGTTCCAACTCAACTCCGGTTGTTCTGTAGGCACCTTTACCATGTCAAAAATGATTTGAAGAAAGGGAATCACCATTAAAATTGAAAACAGATTGAAAAATGCGTAGAAGAGATTAAAAGTAAAATTGAGTATTGCGTAGCGTTTAAATCGCCCTACATATTTCAGAATCCGGAGATAACTTTTCATAACTAGACACAAAATTACAAATTCTATCCTCCTTTGCTGTCAGGGGTGAGTGGTGAATGGTGAGTACATTCATGACAACGGAAACTTTTACTCCTGACCAATCACTATTTGGTGAATGTTGAGTAGATCCAACTACGAACAAAGAATTATCTTCAATAAATAAAACTTCACCTAATCGAAAATGAGAGCTCCCCTTTGGGGTTGGGGGCTCGAAAGCCAAGGGGAGAGGTGAGTAAGGTCTATGTGAAGATTTCAGCAACTTTCATGCAATGAGTTATGAGTAATGAGTTATGAGTTATGAGTTATGAGTTATGAGTTATGAGTAATGAGTAGATCTAATATAGCTTTAAACTTTTACTCCTGATTAATGCGGCTGTTCAAATTAATTAAATTGACAATCGACAATTGAAAATCTTCTTTTGACACTCCTCTCTGCAATAAACGCCGTAACTTAGCATCCTTATGGATAGCAGAAGACAAAAGAAGTTAGGACAACTTATTCAGGAGGAAATGGGCACATTATTGCAAAGAGAGGGTGCAAATTACTATGGCAATAAGTTCGTGACCGTTACACAGGCCTCCATAACACCGGATCTTCAGGACTGCAAAGTGCATATCAGTGTTTTTGGGGATATAACAGTTGGAGAACAGGTGGTTGATAGTTTGAATAAAAATTCCGGTGATATCAGAAGACGATTCGGACATAATATGCGCAATTCATTGCGGATCATTCCTCAGATACAGTTTTTTCTGGATGATACTTTGGATAATGTTTTCCGGTTGGAAGAAATATTTAAAAAAACGCAGGAAGATAAAAATAAAGACCCTGAATGAGATTTACTTTTCGGATAGCCTGGCGATATATTTTTTCGAAAAAATCAACTAATGCTATCAATATTATTTCCGGCATTTCAATGACTGGAATTATTATTGGTTCCGCATCACTTATCATCGTACTTTCCGCATTTAATGGTTTCGAAAATCTTGTTGATAGATTATATAGCACTTTCTATCCTGATATTACAATAAGTGCTGCAAAGGGAAAAGTATTTGTACCCGACAGCGCAAAAATTGTACAAATACAAAATATTGAAGGAGTGGAATATATTTCAAAAACGCTGGAAGAAAATGTATTGCTCGCATACAATAAACAGGAACATATTGCTACTATTAAAGGAGTGGACACCATGTATAAATATGTTACTGCAGTTGACGACAGTGTTTATTATGGCGATTATATTTTAGATTACACCTATTTAAATTACACACTCAATTGTGCTGTATTAGGCTCGGGTGTTGCTTCTACGTTAAACGTAAGTCTGGGGTTGGACTATCCCGCCATACAAATATTTATGCCGAGAAGAGGTTCCAAACCCTCTGCAAATCCGCGCAATACTTTTATACAAAAGGGCATTCAGCCGATGGGAGTTTTTCGTATACAACAGGAATTTGATAGTAAATATGTAATAACTTCCTTAGGATTTATCAGCGAATTACTCGAATATCCGAATGGAGAAATTAGTTCGCTCGAAATAAAAACCACTGATAAAAAGAATGTAAATGAGATCATTGAAAAAATTCAATTGATTATCGGAGATGATTATATCATTAAGAACAGATTCATGCAGAATGAGTTTTTATATCGTGTAATGAAAACTGAAAAATGGGCTGTGTATTTCATCCTTACATTTATTTTTATTATTGCAGCATTTAATATGATAGGATCAATTGCAATGCTTGTTATTGATAAGAAAAAAGATATTGGTATTTTAAGGTCCCTCGGTGCATCCGAAACTACGATTAGAAATATATTTTTTATTCAGGGTGTTTTGCAAACATTTGTAAGTATCACCATTGGTTTTACAATCGCTTCCGTTTTATGTTTTCTTCAAATGAAATACGGGTTTATTACAATACCCGGCCAAGGCACTTTTGTAGTTACTGCTTACCCGATCGCATTAGAATGGAAAGATTATTTCAACGTTTTCCTGACTGTGTTTGCCATAGGTAGCATTGCCTCCTATTTTCCGGCGTATATGGCATCGCGACAAAAATGGTTGTTCAAGCAGGAATGAGGCAACAGCCGTAATTACTTTTGTTCTTTTTCGGCGATATCCTCAATTTTATGCCTCAAACTTTTTGATTTCATACGAAGATTTAGCATTTCTACTAATACAGAGAAGCCCATAGCAACATAGATATATCCTTTTTCAATGTGTCCACCCCATCCTTCTATCAATAAACTTACCCCTATCATTACTAAAAACGATAGTGCCAACATTTTAACGGTTGGATGTTTTTGAACAAAATTGCTAATCGGATCTGCCGCAACAAGCATTATTATAACAGCTATTATTACGGCAAGTATCATAACAATCACCATTTCAGGTTCTACCATGCCTACAGCAGTAATAACAGAATCCAGCGAAAAAACAATGTCGAGTACTAAAATTTGTATAATTATTGAAGCAAACGATGGGCGTTTAATGTTGGGATTGTTTTCATGGTCAACTCCTTCAATTTTCTCATGAATTTCGGTGGTTGCCTTATAAATGAGGAATAACCCGCCTAGCAATAATACAATATCCCTCCCCGATATGCCATGGTTTAAAATATAGAAAAGATCCTTTTCCAACCCCAATATCCAGCTCAGTGATAATAACAGTAAAATTCTTGTGATCATAGCTAGGGCCAATCCTATCCTTCGTGCTTTACGCTGCTGCTCTAAAGGTAATTTGGTGGATAAGATCGAAATAAATACAATATTGTCGATACCGAGAACAATCTCTAAAACGGTAAGGGTAAGCAAGGCTATCCAAGCATCGGCTTGGGCAAATATTGTAAAATCCATGATTTATTGTTATTTGAAGTGCAAAAATCTATTATAATAACTAGTAATACAAGAGTAAAGCGCAATTTCTGACGTAAATACCAACCGGAGGTCCTTAACTTTCCCGAAATATCCTGTTTTACGCATTTGAGCAACCTTCATTAATATTTGACATCAGTTGGCAATATGATTTTCAAAGTATAAATGGATTGCATGATTACTATAGCTTTTATTACGCAAATTTTTGATTTATTGATTTGTATTTATCTTTCTAATTCTTTACATACTTTGTAAAGGCACAATTGTAGTTACTGCTTACTCAATCGCATTAGAATGGAAAGGTTATTTCAATGTTTTTCTGACTGTGTTTGCCATAGGTAGCATTGCCTCCTATTTTCCGGCGCATATGGCATCGCGAATAAAATGGTTGTTCAAGCAGGAAACAGGCAACAGCCGTAATTACTTTTCCTTCTTTTGTTCTTTTTCGGCAATATCCTGAATTTTATGCCGCAAACTTTTTGATTTCATACGCAGATTAAGCATTTCAACCAAAACTGAGAATCCCATGGCTACATAGATATACCCTTTTTCCACGTGTCCACCCCATCCCTCAATTAATAAACTCACTCCAATCATTACTAAAAACGATAGTGCCAACATTTTAACCGTTGGATGTTTTTGCACAAAATTGCTGATCGGATCTGCCGCAACAATCATTATTACAACGGCTATTATTACAGAAAGTATCATAACCGAAAGCATTTCAGGTTCTACCATGCCTACCGCAGTAATAACAGAATCCAGCGAAAAAACAATGTCAAGTATTAAAATTTGTATAATTATTGAAGCAAACGACGGGCGTTTAATATTTGGGTTGTTTTCATGGCCAACACCTTCAATTTTTGCATGAATTTCTACTGTTGCCTTATATATGAGGAATAACCCGCCAAGTAATAATACAATATCCCTCCCCGATAGGCCATGGTTTAAAATAGAGAAAAGATCCTTTTCCAACCCCATTATCCAGCTCAGAGAAAATAACAGTAAAATTCTTGTGATCACAGCCAGGGCCAACCCTATCCTTCGCGCTTTGCGCTGTTGCTCCGCAGGTAATTTGGTGGACAAGATCGAAATAAATACAATATTGTCAATACCCAGAACTATTTCTAAAGCGGTAAGGGAAAGCAATGCTATCCATGCATCAGCATGGGCAAATATTGTAAAATCCATGATTTATTGTTATTTGTAATGCAAAAATCTATCATAATAACTAGTTATACAAGAGTACAGCGCAATTTCTGATGTAGACACCAAGCGGAGGTCCATAACTTTCACCAAATGTTAATACAGATCCTCCATTAAAGTTAATTTAAATAAATAATTTAGAGCAGATTATGTTGCAAAAAATAAAGGACCCTGATGAATATCAAGCTACTTATCAATTTAGTGTGGAAAGACCAGAACAATTCTGGGGAAGCATCGCGGAGGAATTTACATGGAAAAAAAAATGGGATTCGGTGTTACAATGGAATTTTCAAAAGCCGGATATCAAATGGTTCGTTAATGGGAAATTAAATATTACAGAAAATTGTCTCGACAGATGGGCAGAAATTCATCCTGATAAAAATGCAATTCTTTGGGAACCGAATAATCCTGGTGAAGAACATATTAATATTACTTATTCAGAATTACTCCGCAGCGTTTGTAAATTTTCAAACGCCTTAGTACAAAATGGAATAGAAAAAGGCGATAGAATTTGCATTTACATGCCAATGATTCCTGAACTTGTAATTGCAGTTTTAGCCTGTGCAAGAATAGGAGCAATTCACTCTGTTGTATTTGCCGGATTTTCTGCTTTATCGCTATCCGAAAGAATAAATGATTCTTCGTGTAAAATGGTAATTTGCAGCGACGGTGCTTTTCGTGGTAATAAATTAATTGATATTAAAGATGTAGTAGATGAAGCGATATCTAAATGTGTGTCCATTGAAAAAGTGATCGTAAAAAAAAGAACATATTCTGCAATTACCTGGAATAATAAAATTGATCTTTTATGGGAGGATGTATTGGAAAATATGTCCGACAGTTTCACCGCGGTAGAAATGGATTCAGAAGATCCTTTATTTATTTTATATACAAGCGGGTCAACGGGTAAACCTAAAGGTGTTGTACATTCTATTGGTGGTTATATGATTTATACTGCATATACTTTTTTAAATGTATTTCAGTATGAAGAAAATGATATTTATTGGTGCACTGCAGATATTGGATGGATAACGGGACATTCTTATTTAATTTACGGTCCCCTTTTAAATGGCGCCACTACCGTATTATTTGAAGGTATACCAACCTTTCCGGATGCAGGCAGATTTTGGAGTACTATTGATAAATATAAAGTAAATATTTTTTATACTGCTCCCACAGCAATCAGATCATTAATGGTTTTTGGCGATAAATTTATTCAACCATATAATTTAAGTTCTTTAAAAACCTTAGGCACTGTTGGTGAACCTATTAATGAAGAAGCTTGGCACTGGTATCACGAAAAGATCGGCAGAAAAACCTGTTCCATAGTGGACACCTGGTGGCAAACGGAAACAGGTGGAATTTTAATTTCCAATATTGCAAATGTTACTCCTTCCATTCCAAGTGTTGCGAGTTTGCCTCTCCCTGGAATTCAACCAATAATTGTGGACACTTCCGGTAATGAATTAACGGAACAGGTTGCAGAAGGACTTTTGTGCATTAAATTTCCCTGGCCTTCTATTATTCGCACAACGTATAACGATCATGAAAGATGCAGATTAAATTATTTTTCTCATTTTAAAGATCTTTATTTTACCGGCGATGGTTGCAAACGTGACGTTAATGGAAATTATCGAATTATTGGTCGAGTTGACGATGTGATAAATGTTTCGGGACACCGCATCGGAACAGCGGAAGTGGAAAATGCCATTAACGAACATCCCGATGTAATTGAAAGTGCTGTAGTTGCGTATCCACATGATATAAAAGGACAAGGTATTTATGCATTTGTTATTTGTGATAAAAAAATAATGGATGCTGACAAATTGTTTTTAGAAATCAGAAGTGTAGTAGTAAAAATGATAGGTGCAATTGCACGTCCCGATAAAATTCAAATTGTTTCGGGATTGCCAAAAACAAGAAGTGGCAAAATAATGCGCAGAATTTTAAGAAAGATTGCAGAAGGCGAATCACATAATTTAGGTGATATTTCTACACTGCTTGATCCGGGTGTTGTAGAGGAAATTAAAAACGGATATCAGCAATTCGCAATTGAACAAAAATAAAAATATAATATTATGCTACAAACAATTAAAGAGGTATATCTTAAAAATTTGAATTCCCTGATGACGGAAATAAGTTTATATCATGCTGAGGAGGATATCTGGAGAGTAGAGGAAGGGATATTAAATTCTGCCGGAAATCTCACTTTACATCTGATGGGTAATTTAAATTATTTTATCGGGACCTATTTAGGAGATACAGGATATTTGCGCGATCGCGACAGAGAATTTGCAGATAAGGATATTCCAAAAGTGCAACTCATGAACGATCTGAGCGAAACAATCAATATGCTGGATATCACATTGTCCAATTTAACAGATGAAGCGCTTCTTATTGTATATCCAACTGATAAATTCGGAGCCGGAAAAACAAACGGTTATATACTCACCTATTTGCTGGCACATTTCAATTATCATCTCGGTCAGATTAATTACCACCGGAGATTGTTGAGTAAATAACTAATTTTAGCCGAAATTTTCTATATGCAGGAAGCAGTTTTAGGTGTTGACATTGGTGGAACCGGAATAAAATTCGGTTTGGTGACCCGAGATGGTGAAATATTAATTTCCGACAAGGTAAAAACCAAAGGTTATCCAAACCCTGAAAAACTGCCTAAAGACCTGTTTAAATGGGCTAATAAGGAGTGCACCGCATTTGATCTGAAACTCATCGGAGTTGGAATCGGCACTCCTAATGGTAACTATTATACCGGAACTATTGATTTTGCTCCCAATCTTCCATGGACAGGTGTGATACCACTTAAAAAATATTTCGAAAAAATATTTTCCTTACCCGTTGCATTAACTAATGATGCAAAAGCTGCTGCAATGGGTGAAATGTATTATGGTGCTGCCGAAGGCATGAAAGATTATTTGTTCATCACCCTCGGCACAGGATTAGGAAGCGGAATAGTTGTGGACGGCAAAATAGTTTATGGATATGATAGTCTTGCAGGTGAGCTTGGACATACTATTGTATATAGAAACGGCAGAGAGTGCCCCTGCGGCAGAAGAGGTTGTTTGGAACAATATGTAAGTGCACCCGGAATAGTGAAAACCTACTACGAATTATTGCGAAATCAGAATCTGGATGAATTCAGAACAAGTTTAGGAAATATGATCGACAGTGCTGAAGTTTATAATAAAGCACTTGAAGGTGATTCAATTTCCTTAGAAGCGTTTAAAAAAACTGGGGAGATATTAGGATTTGCACTTGCAAATTCTGTTTGTTATACCCGACCGGAAAAAATATTTTTATTCGGTGGTTTAGCACAATCAGGTGATTTGATATTTAAACCAACCATCGAAAGTTTTGAAAATTATTTATTGCCTATCTACAAAAATAAAATTCCCATACTTCCTTCCGGATTAAAAGAAAACGAGGCCGCAATTTTAGGAAGTGCATCTCTTATTTGGAATGAGTTGAAATAATTTATATAAGTATTAAAAAAATAATCCCACTTCTAATGTTAAACATTAAAAGTGGGGTAATTAACTATATATTTATTCAGTAATAATAAACGAACCGGAAGTTGCTGCATTTTCAGAATGCATTGTGATCCTGTACAAACCTGAATTTAATTCCGGTAAGGACAGCGTAATATCACTTGTATAATTTTCTTGTAAGGATAATATCTGTTTGCCATCAATTGAAAATATATTAATATCCACCTTTTCACTTGTCTGAAAATTATCAGAGTTTATATGAATTTGATTTCCGGAAACTGGATTAGGAAAAATTTGGAGTGACGTATTTCCCTTTTCATTGTTGTAAATTCCCGTATAGTCTTCATCAAAGAACCAATATTTAGCAGTAGTATCGGCAATAAAATAATTGAGCATATGCTCACCCATCTTCGATTCTCCGGAACCACTTAAATGTAATCCGTCCTCTGCAACATCTTCCTCACAATTTAATAATAATCCGTCCGTACGTGCAACTGATCCATCGGTCCAATGATAAGAACCCCATGTAACTAATGGAATTTCGGCTAAAGGCCCTTCGTAATTGTAACCAAGTTCATGATTGATCACATTTTCTATGAACCATTTTAATCCCCAACCATTATAATAATCGCGAGGAAATTTTAATCCATTTGTAATATCTTCCGTTAAAGAATCCGCATATCCCGCATAAGCCCTTGCCGTTACATAACAAATTTGTGTATTTGGGAACATAATTTTAATTGCCTGCAATAAAAAATGAAAATCGGTAACTAAAGTTTCGGCAGCACCCGGAAATGTAGTATCGCCTACTTCTGTATTTTCCTCTTCGATCCAAATAATTTGTACCTGATCTACCGATAAACCATTATCCTCTAAAAGAGTTATTACGTTTCCCCAGTATTCAGCAGCAGTATAATTCATATCTTGAATACCAATGGAAGAAACACAACCATTAACAAGGGTTAATTTATCATTTCTCGGTTCAAAATAACTTGAAATTTCCATAAATTTATTGAACTCCGCTCCCGGATTCGATGCGCCAATACCAAGCATTACAATTCTTCCATCCTCATCAAAATTACCATCTGTATCTAATGTCTTAATATTTTGAACATGTTCTATACAGGCGTTGAGATATTCAGTTGGCCGCACGTTAGAACCGTCAGGATATAAACCGCCTGTAAATCCGCGGTAGCTGCCTGCACCCAAATCAGGTATTGGAATCAACCCGGTATTGTCACGAGCACAATCTTTTTGTGCATTTACAAACATACTTATACAAAGAAGGAGAAGCAGAGGAGAAAAATTTCTTGTCATAGAAGGCTTTAAAAAAATAAAATAAAAACTGTGCTTCGTGGTTCTTAAATTGAAATTGCGCAATTTGTATGCGACAAAACGGTTAAAACACTTATAGTGAAGTGTTTATGATTAAGGATAATTCAGATTGCCCTATTTTAAACATGTATTATAAAATTATCTATGTATAGACTGGAAAATTGTTAATATTTTGTTAATGTCTATTTTGAAACTCTGAAATATCCTTATAAAGTTTGGGGCAAACTTCTACATTTTGGGGAAATACCCAACAACAAATTGAAAGGATTCTACATAATCATCTACCTTCATGACATGAAAAGTATTGTTTGTGTTTTTCTATTATTAAGTCTTAAAGCAAGTACACAAAACCTTACCAAATTTGTTAACCCATTTATCGGTACCGGCGGCCATGGACATACCTATCCGGGAGCTACGGTTCCTTTTGGTTTTGTGCAATTAAGTCCTGATACCCGTCCGGATGGTTACAACGATTGGGATGGCTGTGGAGGATATCATTACAGCGATTCCATTATTTATGGATTTTCTCATACGCATTTAAGTGGAACCGGTGTAGCCGATTATTGTGATATTTTGTTGATGCCCACTGTTGGCGAACCACAATTAAATAATATTTTAAATAATGATCCAAAAAAGGGATATGCGTCAGCATTTTCACACAAAACAGAAAAAGCAGAACCGGGATATTATGCAGTTTTATTGGAGGATGATAATATTCCCGTAGAATTAACTGCTACTGCCCGCGTTGGAATGCATAAATATACATTTCCTGATACCGGAAAAATAAATATCATATTAGATCTTCGTCACAGAGATAAATTATTAGAAGGATCTTATATAGAAATAATTTCTCCAACAAAAATTCAAGGATTGCGCCGGTCATCCAGTTGGGCGAAGGACCAATGGTTATATTTTGCTATTGAATTTTCGGAACCTTTTAATTATGCAGAGATTATTGATAGCAGCAATACTGCAATGGTTCGTGCACCACAATTTGGTTCTAAAATAATTAGCGGTACACATTTAACTAGTTTTTTTCAGTTTTTGGGGGATGGTGGAAAAACCATCATTGTAAAATGCGCCCTTTCGCCGGTAAGTTGTATGGGTGCATGGAAAAATATGCAGGCAGAAATTCCTGATTGGGATTTTGAGAAAGTAAAAAAGAATGCCGATGATATCTGGAATAAAGAATTATCAAAAATAGAGGTTACCAGTCTTGCCGATGAAAAAAAACCGTTAACAGATCCGGAAAATAAACTGGTGATTTTTTATTCCGCTTTATACCACTGCATGCTCGCACCAAATATTTATGAAGATGTGGATGGTAAATATCGCGGACGAGATAATAAGATACACATAGCTGATACTTTTGATTATTACACTGTATTTTCTTTATGGGACACTCATCGCGCATTACATCCATTGCTTACAATAATAGATCAAAAGAGAACAAATGATTTTATTAATACTTTTTTAAAACAATACGAACAGGGAGGAAGATTACCGGTTTGGGAACTCAGCAGCAATGAAACAGATTGTATGATTGGATATCATGCTGTAAGCGTAATTGCGGATGCAGCCATAAAAGAAATTCAGGGATTTGACATGAACCTCGCATACGAGGCTATGAAACACAGTGCCAACCTCGATCACTTCGGATTAAAATATTACAAAGAAAAAGGGTTTATAGAAAGCAACGAAGAACCGGAATCTGTTTCAAAAACTTTGGAGTATAGTTATGATGATTGGTGTATTGGGCAAATGAGTTTCTTAATGTATTTAAACGACAGAAGTTCTAAAAACAACAAGGAACTTGAGTATTACAACAATAGGTCACTAAATTACAAAAATGTGATGGATGGAAATTATGCACGACCTCGATTTAATGGTGGATGGTACTCTCCTTTCGATCCTGCGGAAGTAAATTTTAATTATACAGAAGCAAATGCATGGCAATATTCCACCTTTGTACCTCAAAATAATTTTCCGTCAAACGAATTATTTCTGGATAGTATTTTTAATTCTTCCCCAATTACAAAAGGAAGAGAACAATCTGATATTACAGGATTGATTGGACAGTATGCACATGGCAATGAACCAAGTCACAACATGGCTTATTTATATAATTATACCTACTCTAGTGCCTGGAAAACACAATTTTATTTAAATAAAATAATGGGTAATTTTTACAAAAATACGCCTGAAGGATTAATTGGCAATGAAGATTGCGGGCAAATGAGCGCCTGGTATGTATTAAGCACAATCGGATTATATCCTGTCAGTCCAGGTAAAGGTAATTATGATTTTGGTTTACCTGTATTTGATACTGTTAAGATTTCATTAGAAAATGGAAAAACATTTACAATTAATACCGTTAATAACAGCCCGGAAAATATTTATTTAGATTCTATTTCATTCAGCAATACACCAATTTCAACTTTACAAGTATTTCATATTTTAATTAATACCGGAGGCAAACTAACATTTTATAAAACTGCCGATCGCGACAAAGCATTTAATCCAAAAAATTTAAATTTTAATAAATACAAAATACCTACTGTAGTGCCAATTATTTCTGCTTCCAGTTATGCTTTCAGCGATTCCCTCTTGGTTACAATCAGTTCTGTAAATGAAGGAGGAACCATTTATTTTACCGAAGATGGTAGTGATCCAACAACTAATTCCAAAAAAATTACCTATGGAAACAGTTTTTACATTGAGGAATCAAAAACAATCAAGGCAATGTATTGTTTATCTCCTAAAACCATTGATGAAGAGACATGCACTGGATTTGTCACGGCATACTTTAAAAAACTGCTCAATAAATATTCTTTAAAATATCTTACAAAATACAGCTCCCAGTACACCGCCGGCGGCGAAACGGCATTAATTGACGGAATGCACGGTGGAGCAGATTTCAGAACCGGCATGTGGCAAGGCTGGCAAAAAGAAAATATGGAAGTAGTTTTAGACCTCGGAGAAATAAAAGAAATAAACAAAGCCGGAGCCGGATTTTTACAAGATGTAAGAAGCTGGATATGGATGCCGGCGAAACTGGAAATATATACTTCAATAGATGGTGTAAAATATACACTAAGTAAAACCATTGTCAATAACACTCCGTCAGATAATTACGAATCAAAGGAAATTAAAAATGTGGAAGTGGAATTAAACGCCATCAAAACCCGATATGTAAAATTCGTTGCCTACAATTTCGGCAAAGTGCCCGACTGGCATCCCGGAAATGGTGGTGATACCTGGATATTTTGTGATGAGGTTTGGGTTGGCGAACGCTCTAAGGAATAAAGTCATTTGTTACCTTAATTATTAGCAATCTGCATCCCCAACATTTTTTTATCTTTTTTTATCCGCCAAATCAGCGTCATCCGCGTTCCCTTTTTGCGAAATTCCACGCACTAAAGTCCATTGTTAAAACAACCTTTTTTTATCTTTTTTTTATCCGCCTAATCAGCGTCATCCGCGTTCCCCTTTTGCGAAATTCCACGCACTAAAGTCCATTGTTAAAACAACCTTTTTTTATCTTTTTTTTATCCGGCTAATCAGCGTCATCCGCGTTCCCTTTTTGCGAAATTCCACGCACTAAAGTCCATTGTTAAAACAACCTTTTTTTATCTTTTTTTTATCCGGCTAATCAGCGTCATCCGCGTTCCCCTTTTGCG
>Ga0163155_10001404_pt1 | contig 29171 bp, 20 predicted proteins | sample OliLakLV19SP4G1_FD_148611 | JGI IMG/M metagenome (GOLD analysis project Ga0163155, IMG submission 148611) | Freshwater microbial mat bacterial communities from Lake Vanda, McMurdo Dry Valleys, Antarctica - Oligotrophic Lake LV.19.SP4.G1 | ecosystem: Environmental > Aquatic > Freshwater > Lake >... | reverse complement strand
GCTTCAAGGCGTTCAATTCTGGCACGATCTTGCCCGGATTTCGTGAGATACGATTTCCAGTTTGTGCAAGCTCGGCACAGAGGCGTTCTTCAGGATGGAGCGGCCGATAGTAGCTGATTTCGAGCGTGAGCTGCATCGCCCGTTGCAGGCGGCGCATGAGACCAGGAAGGCCGTCGAGCGGCTGATTGGAGAGGGCGCGTTCACGAATTGTCAGCGTCGTATCCTGGGCAAGATCGACAAGCGGAAGGTCGATGATGGTGGTAAGGGTGTCCCCGTCGTAGCTGGTGTGGCCCGGCTGGGGTCGGTGGCTATGCGGCAATTTCTGCTTCCCCACCTGCACGGACTCCGGCGGTGCTGCCAGATGAATGCGAATCTTGACCGGGCGTTTGCGCTGAAAACCTGTAAAGGTGCCCTTGGCTTTGCTGATGCGGATCGTGCGCACGCCCTTGGCCTCTGTGTGCACCAGCTCGATCTGTGCCTCATCACCGCGGGTGTAGCCCAGCGTTTCCCCATCGTCCTCGAAGAGCGTGTAGCCGCCGTTTCCTCCCGACCATACATCGACAAGGAGCGTTGGGTAGCTGCCAGGTTTCAGGCGAGCAGCGCCATAAAGCCCAGGGATGACGGCGCCGGGTCGAACGTACACGGGGACCTCAGCCAAGGTCGCTGAATGCTCGTGCCAGCCCGACCCGTAGGCTTTGCCCGTGGAGGTCTCAATCCACGAACCAGCTGGCAGCCATGCGGAAAAGCGTGATTCTTCGGTGTCGGGATCGGCCGCGTGAGTCACGGGGCGAACGATCATTTGTGAACCAAAGTAGTACTGACCGTCGCAGCGGTACGCGTCGTCTTCTTCGGGATGCTCATGATACATCGGGCGAAGGAGTGAGTCGCCGCTTTCGATCAACGTGCGCCACTCACTGGCAATGTACGGCACCAGCTCGTAGCGTCGGCGAATCGCCTCCCTGCCGAGGTTGCGATGGGGATCCTTGAGGTCGTAGATGCGACGTTCGTTGGTGTGTGATTTGGTGGAATGGGTGCGCAAGATGGGTGAATATGCGCCGAACTGAAGCCAGCGCACGTACACCTCGGGCTCGGGGAGTGAGAAGTGACCGCCGATGTCGTGGCTCCAATGTCCAAAAAGGGCATTGGCTGAGCGCGCCGTGAAGCCGGGCTGGTAGGCGAGCGTGCTCCAACTCGACGTCGTGTCGCCGGAGAAACCAACGGGATGGCGCCCCGAACCGAGCCCGCCGTAGCGCGTGAAAACGAGCGGACGAATGTTCGGTTGCCGTTCGGCTTGATCGCGATAGTGCGTGTAATTGAGCCACGGCAAAGGGTCGAGCCCCGGAACTTTCGACGCCTGACCCTGCTGCCAATCCATCCACCAGAAGTCGACGCCCTCGCGTTCCAACGGATGGTGCAACACGGAAAAATACGCCCGCATGAAGTTCGGATCGGTGCAATCGAAGGGGATGGATCCGTCTTTGGTCTGCACTTTCTTTGCGTTCGCTTCTCCCATCGCTTTGCGAAACTCGGAATAGCGTTGCTCTTCTTTGGAGACTCCATCCGCGGGGTGCAAATTCAGCGAGATCTTCATGCCGTGCTCTCGCAAATAGCCGAGCGTCTCTTGGTGATCAGGGAAGAGCTCTTTCGACCAAGTGTACCCAGTCCAACCGAGCTGATGCCAATCCATGTCGATGACGAGCACATCCAACGGAATGCCAAACGCATCGTGGTCTCGCACGAGCTCTTCAAGCTCGCGATCAATGTAGGCCCAATAGCGGCAGAACCAGTAACCAAAGGCGTAGCGTGGTGGCAAGGGCTGACGCCCAAAAACGAGCGCTGCGTCGCGGAGTGCCGCCTTATAATCTCGGCCGTGCAGCAGCAGGTAGAGGTCCTGTCGTTCGCCGGGCGGACGAGCAGTGCACCAGAGCGTCTTGGTATCGGGGAGGGGAGTGAGCAGGATCCCCTGGGTGTCGTCCACCGTCACGAAGCCGTCGCGTGACAGCAACCCGGGCTCGATCGTAAGCGGGCTCGTCTCGTCGGGCACGATTTGGTTGTTGCGCCACGCGCACTTGAACGGGCCGTCGCAACCGTCGAGTGTTCGAGCCGTGCCTCCCAGGTTACCGCTTTCGGCTTGGCCGAAGCGATACTGGCCCTTCTCGGAAGAACCGGGAATGAGCGTGAACTCAGCGCTGAGTGTTTCGGGTGTGAACGCTCGGCTGGTATCACTACAGGTTAGAGTGACGTGTTCTGTATAGATCACGACTCCGAGCTCGGATTCATCCAATCGAAACTGCGGAAGCGGTGTGTTGCGATGCACCACAGTGAGCGTCGCTCGATCTTCAAACGCACCGTCGGCTGCGAACTCGCAGCGGATCAGCTGACTTGAGAGGATGGTGAAGCGGCAGCTACCTTTCTTCACGATAGCGCGCGCCTGAGCCTTGGGCTCGGCCTGGAACATGGTTGAGCGTTTCATCGGGGGCACGCTAGCTCAGAGCCCGTGGTGCGAGAAGCGAGCGGGCGAGCTTTGGGCTCCGCCAGCTCTCCCCCCAACCCGCCGCGATCATTGGCCGATGGATCGGACATTGCCCCGAGCGACGGGAGGGCTCGCGTGCAGCCCGCTGCAGCTCACGGGCTCGAGGCTAGAAGGCGTCGGAGAAACTTCGCGTCGGCGAGGTCCTTTTCGCGAACGCTGTCCGCCTTCATTCTGAGCAGGAGTTTGGGGGAGGCAAAGGGGATCTTCACTCCTCGAATGTCGTGAAGATCCACCTCACCCGCAGCTTGGTCGTAGGTAACGCCTGAAGCCGACTGCATGAGGTCCACCACGATCTCATCGGCAACACGGACCACGACGTACTTTGAGATCTCCCCTGGCGTGAGCTCGGCGGCTGCGTGATCGGGAAGCTGGGCTACCGCGCCGATGACTCGCGCCTCATTCTCCAAGCTGCCATCGACCAATACATCGACATCCATCGTTCGCCGGTCGTAGCCAGCTGCCCTTACGGCAAAGCCCCCAATGATGACGTACTTCGCTCCCGCCTGATTCAGGCGCTCGCAGAGATCGACGAGATCTTCGATAGAAGGCTCACGGGATTCTAGGGACGTTTTCTCGTGAGCATCTTCCATAACCACTCGTCCGCTTCTTCATGACTCGTGAACCTGTAGACGCCCTTGGGCACGAACGGAGTGGGCAATGCACGCCGCCAAGCACGTGCGCCTTCCTTGGTGTCATGCGCGGGATCCATGGTCCGGGGGACACGCCGGTTGCCCACAATTTTGCCGGGAATATCGGAGCTGCTATCGGCGGCTTTGGATAGGGCAGACACGATGGGAGTCCAGCACACGGGCGCACAGCTGTCGAGGGAGAAAGCCTCGGCGCGATCGGGCAACGCGGCCGCCCCGAGTCCAGCTGGAACAACGGTCTTCTTAAATTCGGGCCGCGGAGTCGCGGGCGGCCGATGATTTTTGGGGGCCCTGCGCACTGAGCTCGCGCAACAGGTGCCCCCAGCTTTCCCCATGGTTCACGTGGAGTTCGGCGGCGATTTCCGCGAGCACGCGATCCTGGCCGGGAGTCACCGCATCCGGCTGGTCCAGTGCCTCGGCAGTGCTGCGCGCAATTCCCTCGGCATACGAGAGAAGAGCGGGAAGTTCACTGTAGTCGAAGCCCATGTCGTCTGGCGCGTTGGTCAGGAAATGAATGTCGCGCAATGCTTCAGAGATGTACGCATGAGACGGTCGCTCGTTGAGCCACTGGTTCAAGACCTCTAGGCCCCGTGGGCTCAAGTCCAACTGGGTCGCCGCGAAGAAATGAATGCGGTCTTCCTTGACAAGTTCCATCGTGCCGTCTGCCCACGCCACGTAGATGAGCGGCAGGAGTTTAAGTATCTGGTAGTCCGCGGGGCGTACACCTAGATGATTCAATGAGCGACGCAATCTATCCAGTTCCATGGCTGACCTCGTTAGTTTTGGAATTTCTTGGACTGTTCTTGGCATGCGCAGCATATCCCGTGCCGGACTCTCTCCCGGTCCTGCACCGTTGTAGCCGTCCCGTTCTTTCCTGAACTGCGCATGCGACGACTCGAAGCTTCATGGTGCTCACCCGCTCAGTTCCGCGACGCCCTTGCGTCTCGGACCTGCTCTCGCTCCAACCGGGTCGCAAGTATCCACATCCACCACCATGAACTCATCATTTGATTTCTCGCTTTCGTGTGTGCTTCAGCACTTCGCAGAGATGGAGCTTCGAGGTTACCTTGCGGCGGTCACGAGTGACCTTGCGCCACCCCTCCGATAGCGCGGGGCCGTTGCATCGGAGGATAGTAGGGATAGGGTGGATAGACATAGCCGGCGCCCCAAAAAGGCATATAGCCATAGTAGCCGTAGAGTCCTTCGTAGTACCGGTCATCGACGAGTTCTGGGTCGTACTTGGGGGCGCTGGCGATGCGTTCACGCGTCTGATCGACGTGAACGACGTCGCGATCGATCTTGCTGATCGCCTCCACGGGGATGAGCACCTTGGACTCGCCTATGCCGAGAAAACCGCCCGAGGCGACTCGAAGAAAGCGGACCTTCTCTTCCTGATCGTCGATGAGGAGCGCTTCGATCTCTCCGATGTCTTCGCCGGCGGCGTCGACCACTTTACGCGATCGGATGTCCTCCGCGCCGTCGCGTGTTGTTAGGTGCGCGTCGCGCATGGGTTGTAGCGTTCGTTTGGCAGATGCAGATATAGTCATGATGAATGTCTCCTTTTCGAAAAGAGAATGTGCAATGGTCGTGCCATGTGGACCGGAAGGTCCAAGCTGGCTTGGAAGCCCGAGTGGTTGCGGAATTCTGGAGGGACTGCGCGCCGAGAAAGAGCGGCTTAACGACCAGCCCTCGCCGGTGCAGACGCTGAGCGCTCCAGCACGCAGCGGATCGCCACGGGCGCGCGGAACTGCCACGCGGTGAGGGCTGGCTCTCGGGGTGTAAGGCCGCCGCGCCGGCGACTGGACGCGGTTTTTTCTGGTACGAATCGTCGTGATGGTCATCGTGACCACCATGATCACTCCGCCCGCGCTGAAGTGGAGTTTAAGCCGCTCTGAGAAAAGGGAGGCAGCCGCATGAACGGAGCCGCGGCGGCGCGCAGAAGTACAAGTTCGAAGCGCCCTTGAGGGAATGTGCCGATCTAATTAGCGGTGGGCACTACGAATGACGCAAGCGTTTGCTCGAGCCAGTCGCGAGGTGGCGCGAGGCGTGTCCTCATCGATGCCTCGTCGAAGACTAGGCCCAACCGAAACGCCCCCCGCTCCACGAGCACCGCGCCAAACAACGGTGTACGGGGTAGAAAGATGCTGCCCCGTGCTGCCATTGATGACGCCGTGAGCGCGATGTGCTCGAAGGACAACATCGAGTCGTCGAGCGCGACGTGCGAACTGATCTGAAACGCCTGCCCACGGAGCTCGTCCAACATCAGCCTCACGCCTGGCCCCGCCGCAAACAGGTCCATGAGGAAGCCAGCGTTCTTGCCGTGACCGTCGAGCTTGCCGGAGATGCGCCATTGGTCCGCGATACGCCAGGTCGTAGCCTCCAGAGCGACGGTGAAGTCGGGGCGTTCGCTGGGAGGAGTGTGGCCTGCGAACTCGACTTGACGCGCCGTCAACGCACCGGAAACGATGCCCAACGCGCCCGATTCCCGTTGCTGCTCGAGCGTGGCAGCAAGCTCCAAGCCAAAGCTCGCGCGCTCCGTGCCGGCTTGGTGTGCCAGCTTGGCGTTGGCCGCTCGAGCGCTCACCTGGAATTGGGTCGTGTCGCGCGTCGCGTTCAGCACCTCGGCGAAAAGAACCAGACCCCGGGGTGCAGACCAAACCATACCACCAAAATGACCGTCGGCGGCGCTTGCGCGAATATCGACGCGGCTGCCCGCGAGCAGAGTCCCCCGTTGGAGATGCCAATTGGCGGTGAAGCGGCTGTTCTCAGCTGAGAGCTTGGCTGGCTGCCAATCAAGCAACCCCGCGATATTCGAAGCCGTGCCGCGCGCTGAGCCCGTCATGTCCAAGTTTCCCCAGCGCTTGCGTCCACCCTTTCTAACGTGTGGTCCCCAATGAAAATCGAGCTCGACCGCGCTGCGCGCTACCACTTGCGTATCACCGGCGCGTCTAAGTGTGAGGTCCGTGCACGAAGCGCTGCCACTGAAGGTCATTTGACCCTGAACCAGCCGCACGTTGACCAGCGAAAGCGTTGCGTCGCCCTGCCAATTCATCGACCCGCTCGCCGGCCCAGCTTCCCGCGGTACGTGCGAAACGCGCTCGTCGGAGTTTGGCAATGACAGCGTCGCCGCCTGGATCCGTAGCCATTTCACCTGCAAAGCAGCACCCGCTAGGCTCATCACGTTGAAGCGAGCAGCAACGCGTCCCGTAGTGAGCACCGCGCCTTGGGCCGCCTCACCGAGTCTGATGCTGGTTGCTCGTAAATCTCCTGGGTACCAGGAACGAAGCGAGTCAACTTGCAGGTCGAGCCCGCTCTCAGCGGCCACCGCGGCGAGCTTGCGGTTCACGAATGTGGGTATCGCGACGATATAGAGTAGCTCAAGCACCAGCAACGTGGCCGCGCTGAGCGCCAGGGCCCGCAGGACGCGATGATGCCTCAGGACGAGCCGCGAGGGCGTTCCTGATTGCACCGCCGCGCGGGTCGAAGCGCGCGTTCTCACGTAGAGCCTGGATTCACGTAGAGCCTGGATTTGAGGCTTTGCAAGCCGCAGTCCATTCGCCGCACGGTGTCGTATGAAATGGTGCAAACGCTGACGCCTCTTCGGCATGGATGATGCAGGTACCCCGTCCAGGCGCAACAGTGAGCGTCGCATAACAAAGGAGCGAAGAATATGAACCCGTTTCGATCAACGTCCCGCGCTGTTTGGTATCCCGCAAGCTGCGCCTTTCTCGTGTTGTTGGGTGTTGGCTGCGCCCACGAATCAAAGCCGGCGGTCGTTCCGGAGCCTGAGCCGGAGCTGGCGCGGGCAAGTCAGCCGGTAGCAGCAAGCCCAACGGACCAAGCCTCCATTGAGGTCAGCGAAAGCTTGCGCAAGCGCTGCGACTTGCCGAATACGCCGGCGGAAGCCCCGCAATTTGACTTCGATGACGCGGCGCTGCGCCCACGCGGCCTAGGCATTCTCGATGGACTTGTGCACTGCATGGTTGAGGGCAACATGAAAAATCAGAGCGTCACCGTCGTCGGACACACCGACCCGCGCGGCAGCGAAGACTATAACTCAGCACTTGGGGCGCGACGCGCGCAGGTTGCCGCCAGCTACTTGACTGGCCAGGGCGTCTCGGCAAGCCAAGTTTGGCTGAAGTCGCGGGGCGAGAAAGACGCGACGGGCAATTCCGAGGAGGAGTGGCAGCTCGACCGCAACGTGCAAATTGCTGAGAAAGATCCGTCGACCGCGGCCAACTGACCGCATCGCTGCATTTTGCCGCAGGTGCGGCGTAATGGGCGGGCGATCGATATGCAAACCTATTCAGAATTGGAGTTACGAAAACATGATAAAAAGTCGACTTTGGTTTAGCGTCAGTTTTCTTGCGGCGTTCGCGTGCCAGGAAAAGCCCGAGCAGGAGGCAAACGTTTCACCCGCAGTGCCCGAGCGACCAGTCGCCGCGGCGCCCGCAACCACCGACACGGCGCCGACCAGCGGCGTCGCCATCCCCGGCATTGGCGCTTGTCAGCCGAGTCAGGGCATGGAGACGGCGTTCCGTCGCGCGATGGAATTATTCGACTCGAACGAAGATGGTAAACTCTCGCGCGTTGAAGCGACCTCCGGAGTGAACTTCCTGCTTGGCGGCTTCTTTTTCCGGGCAGACCAAAACGGCGACGGTACCATCACGCCTGAAGAGGGCAAACAGGAACGCGCCGACTTGGCTCAGCGCTACCCGGCCGCTGCCGAGCTGCTCGCGCAGGTTAAGCGGGCGGCAAGCGCGACAACCGCGTTCGATTCGTTGGCTCGAATCCTCGATACCGCGGCCGAAAGCTCGCTCTCCCTAGCTGACGCAAAAAAAGCTGCCAGCGGAGCCGTTGACGATTCCTTTCGTCTGGCCGACACGAACCAGGACAAGGAGATCGATGGCGCCGAGCTGGCCGCCGTCAGCCTGAAGGTAGCGAAGGATTTCAGCCATCGCACGTTCGCGGCAGCGGATACCGACGGCGACAAGTCCTTGACCGTCGAGGAATTTCAGAACGCCTTGGCCGCCTCGACGCGCCCTGTCTTCCAAATGGCGGATCTTGATCGCAACGGTCGCCTCAGCGAGACCGAAGCCGCCGCAGCCATCAGCGCGGTTGCGCAGCAGCTCGGCATACCTCGAAGCTATTAGCGCTCGGCAATCGCTGGCAATCACCCAAGGAAACACGATGAACTCACTCACGAAAGCATCACTCACCGAGCTCACGGCGCCCCACGCGACACCCTGTCTGTCGCTGTACCAGCCGACGCACCGACGGCATCCAGAGAACCACCAGGACCCGATCCGGTTTCGAAACCTCGTGAAGAAGCTGGGAGCATCTCTGCTACTGGCCTATCCAATGAGCGAGGCTGGAATGCTTCTGAAGCCGTTTGACGCCCTCGCGAACGACCAAGACTTCTGGAACCATACGCTCGACGGGCTGGCGGTACTTTCCGCGCCGAATATCTTTCGAGTGTACCGCTTGCCGCGCCCGGTCAGCGAATTGGCTGTCGTAGCGGACAGCTTTCACATCAAGCCGTTGTGGCAGTTCCTCCAGTCGATCGACCGCTATCAGGTGCTCGGGTTGAGTCTCGACAAGATCCGTCTTTTCGAAGGAGATCGCGACGCCCTTGAGGAGGTGGAGCTGGCCGCCGGCGTGCCGCGCACCATCACCGATGCGCTCGGCGCTGAGCTCACGGAGCCGCACCATACGGTCGCATCCTACGGAGGAGTGGGTGGAGCGAGCCACGCGATGCACCACAGCCACGGCGGGAAGGCCGACGAAGTGGACATCGACGCTGAGAGGTTCTTTCGCTCGATTGACCGGGCAGTGTTGGAGCACCACTCGCGCCCCACGGGCTTGCCGCTGATCTTGGCAGCGCTACCGGAGCATCACCATCGTTTTCACGAAGTCAGTCAGAGTCCATTTCTGCTGAAGGAGGGAATTACGGTCAATCCTGATGCCGTGACCAACGACGCCCTGCGCATGCTCGCTTGGCAGGTTGTCGAGCCGCAGTACGAGGCACGACTCGCAAAGGCGGAGGACGACTTTGGGCAGGCCAAAGCGATCGGGCGCGGTAGCGACAACCTGCGGCAGATCGCCGAGGCCGCCGCCTCAGGGCGCGTCGCCACGCTCTTCATCGAGGCCGATCGTCCGATCGCTGGCCACCTTGATGAAGGGACCGGGAAAGTCGCCGGCGGAGCGCTGATCGAACCGCGACTCGATGACCTGCTAGATGACTTGGGCGAGCTGGTCGGCAAGATGGGTGGCGAAGTCTTGGTCATCCCGGCGACGAGGATGCCCACACGCAAAGGCGCAGCCGCAATCTATCGATACTGACCCAACTCAACCAAGGTACAAGTTTCATGCAAATCCAAGTCAACACCGACAAAAACATTGAAGGACACGAGGCACTCGTGGGCCAAGTAGAAGCGATGGTGGCCCAATCGCTGAGCCACTTCAGCGCTCACATCACGCGAGTGGAGGTTCATCTCAGCGACGAAAACGGCGACAAGAGTGGCCAGAGGGACAAGCGGTGCATGATCGAAGCCCGCCTCGAAGGGCGGCAGCCCACCGCGGTGACCAGCGAGGCAGCCACCCTGCTCCAGGCTGTCGCGGGTGCAGCGAACAAGTTGAAGAGCTCGCTTGAAAGCAAGCTGGAACGGCTCAGCGAGCATCGCTAGCGCTGTTACGATCCACATGGTGAAAGCAGAGCCCGGGCAGACCGGTCGAGAGGAAGCGTGGCACACGCTAGCAATCGACGTCGCCGCGCAGCATCTGCGGACTGACGGAACGCGAGGACTCACGAACGATGAGGCGGCGCTCCGCCTCAAGCGTTATGGGCCTAATCGACTGGAGCAGGCGCGGGGACGCACTAACTTCGCCATCCTCGTCGACCAGTTCAAGAGCCTCATCGTGCTCTTGCTTGTCGCGGCCGCCGGGGTTGCCCTGGCCATGGGCGACCGCATCGAGGCGGGTGCGATCCTGGTGGTCGTCGTGCTCAACGCGACGATCGGCTTCCTCACCGAATGGAAAGCGGCGCAAACGCTGACGGCTCTCCAGAAGCAGACGGTGCGAATCGCTCGTGTAGTGCGCGATGGCGTGGAACGCCAGCTGCCAGCAGCGGAACTTGTTCCGGGAGATCTGGTCGTTCTTGAAGCGGGCGCGCGTGTCCCCGCGGACGGGCGCATCATCGAGAGTGTGCGCCTGCAGCTCGAGGAGGCAGCGCTAACTGGGGAGTCGAAAGCGGTCAGCAAGTCAACCGCTCTGATCGCGGAAGCGGCGGCGGCTCTCGGTGATCGGATCAACCTGGCATTCATGGGGACGACGATCACGGACGGGCGCGGCCAGCTTCTCGTTACGGGCACCGGCGTCACGACCGAGATGGGAAAGATCGGAGCCCTCATCGACAACGCTAAGAGCAACGACACGCCGCTTGAGAAGAAACTCTCTCGCCTCGGTCGTCTGTTGCTCGTGATCGTGCTGGTGCTCTGTGCGGTCATTGTCTTCGCGGGCTGGCTCCGCGGTCACAGCTTTCTCTACATGCTTGAAGTGGGAATCTCGCTTGCGATCGCCGCGGTGCCCGAAGGGCTCCCAGCGGTAGCCACGATGACTCTTGCGCTCGGGATGCAGCGGATGGCCCGGATGGGCGCACTCATCCGGCGGCTACCCGCAGTTGAAACGCTCGGCTCTACCACAGTCATCTGCACGGATAAAACAGGAACTCTGACCCGAAATGAGATGACGGTGTCAGCGTTCGTTCTTGATTCGCGACGAATCGACGTCACCGGCGCCGGCTACTCACCGGTCGGCGGGTTTCAAGAAAACGGACAACCGGTGGACCCTCGTGCTGACACACACCTCAGCCTTGCCCTGCGCGTTGGCGTCTTATGCAACGACGCGAAGGTTACCCACGCCGACGGCAAGGACGCTGTGCTTGGCGACCCCACGGAGGCGGCGTTGATCGTGGTGGCAGAGAAAGCCGGTTTGAAGGAGGATGCGCTGGAAGCTGAGTTCCCCCGCATCAGCGAGCAGCCCTTCGACAGCGCGACCAAGCGTATGGTCACCGTGCACCGGACGCAGCAAGGCGGTCTGATCGCGTTTGTGAAAGGGTCACCCGCCACCCTGCTCGCGGCCAGCGTCTCCCAGTTTCGCGCCGACGGCGTAACGCCTCTTACCTCTGAGGATCGCACTCACTTTGAGAAGCTGAATCAAGATCTGGCCGGGGCGGCGCTGCGCGTGCTCGCCCTCGCGTATCGCGATTTGCGCGAAGGCCAGAGTGAAACCGGCGCCGATGTCACGAAGGACCTGATCTTCGTGGGCCTCGTGGGCATGACCGATCCCCTCCGCGAAGAGGCGAAAGCTGCGATCGCCACCTGTCGTGAAGCTGGCATTCGTTCGGTGATGATCACCGGCGACCAGCAGATCACCGCGGCGGAGATCGCCCGCCAGCTCGGTATTGATCGGGATCTCAATGGCCAACCGCTCCGGGTTGTGCACGCGCGTGAGCTGAGCAATCTCGACGCTGCGGGATGGCAGCGGACTGTGAAGGGAGCGGCGGTCTTCGCTCGCGTGTCGCCCAAGCACAAGCTTCAGATTGTCGAAGCGCTTCAGGCGCAGGGGCAGATTGTGGCGATGACCGGCGACGGTGTGAACGACGCTCCAGCCTTGAAGAAGGCCGACATCGGTGTCGCAATGGGAATCAAGGGCACGGAGGTCGCCAAGGAGACGGCTGACATGGTCATCGTCGACGACAACTTCGCCACAATTGTGCACGCGGTCGAACAAGGACGGATCATCTATGCGAACATCCTCCGATTCATCCGCTACCTCTTCTCGTGCAATCTCGCTGAGATCTTGACCGTCTTCACGGCTCTGATGATTGCCTGGCCGCTGCCCCTCGGTGCGCTTCAGATCCTCTGGCTGAACATGATCACGGATATTTTCCCTGCGCTCGCATTGGCCCTTGAGCCTTCGGCGCCCGGCATGATGAGCCAGCCTCCGCACGATCCGAAGGCCCCTCTACTCCCGGCGCGCCTTTTGATCATGATCAGCTGGCAAGGGGTGCTGCTCGCCGCGGTCACGTTGTTGGCATTCTTCCTCGGAATGCGAATGTACGGTACCGAAGACGAGGGGCTAAAGCATGCCATCACCGTGACGTTCATGACGCTTGCGCTCGCGCAGGTCGTTCACGTCTTTAGTTCACGCTCGGAGACGCGCTCGGCATTCGACGCACGTCTTTTCAAGAACGGCTGGCTGTGGGGTGCCGTGGCGCTTTGCATTCTCTTGCAGCTGGCCGCCGTTTATGTTCCATTCCTGCGTTCGATCCTCGATACCGTTCCGCTCGGCGCGAACGATTGGGGCGTCGTGGCTGGATGCGCTCTACTGCCGCTCGCGATCGTAGAAATTGTGAAGTTGGTCCAGCGCCGCTTCGCGCGGGCGTGAGCGACCGGCGGCTCGGGACGCGTCTGACCTAACAAGGTGCGCGCGAAACGCCGCTTGAGCACGCTAGGATTGTCTGGATGAGTCGCTTCGTTTCGCGGCTGTCCCGGACCTGGATCGAGACCACGCCAGCCTCTTTGGCCGGATAATCGTTGCCGCCGGGGAACAGAGCGTCCCCGATGAAGAGCATCTCATTGATCGAAATGCCGAGCAGATCGCGGAGCTTTCTGATCCCGTAAGCCTTGTCGATGCCCGGCTTGGTGACGTCAATGGACGTCGTGCCGCCGAGGCGAACGGAAAACTCGGGGATGAGCTTCTCGAGAAGCGCCTTCATTCGCTTTCGCTTGGCGAAGTCCGGATCCCACTTCTTCTTCTCTTCGAGGGGAGCCTCTTGGCCCAGGGCGGAGAAGGTGATCTGGCTGCCGCGGTCCTCGATCACCTCGCCCCACGCACGAGATGCTGCGAGGCTGGACGACTCGACGACTGATTCGAGCGCGGCGACGATTTTGTCTCTCTCTGCGCCCGCAAAGTCCTCCAAATAGAGAAGCTTCCAATCGCCCTCGTACCGATAGAACTTGGTGCCGCAGGTTGGTAACAGGGCGAGAGCATTCAAGTTCGCGTCAGGCGGAAGATGCGAGATCACCTGCTTCTGAAATTGTGGCCAATTGCCGCCGGAAATGATCGCCACCCGGGCGATCTGGAGAAGGCTGCCGAGCAGCCCCGCCATCTCTGGATCGACCGCGGCTTTGCTCTCTGCGATGGTGCCATCCAGATCGAAGACCACAAGTTTCTTGGGGAGGACTCTCAAGCCCTTTTCTGCGAGAGTCGCTTCGCCCGCTTCGCCCGCTTCGAGTGCCTCGGTGTATTTCCCAAGGCACGCCGCGCGGTTGCAAATCGCTCGATGCGAGAGAGCTTGTTGCGCCGCCGCCACGTTGGCCTTCTCGCCGCGCCAAATCCCTAACGCCGGCTCTTGGAGCGCGCGCGCAAACGAAAACGTGAGGGCCCACGGCAGGCCCGACTTGAATCGAACATGCATGGCATTGAGCCGTGCCGACGCGAGCGCGCTCGGTTGCCCGCCGGACAAGAATGCCACCGCCGGGACCGCGGCAGGAACGGCTCGCAGCAGACAGCTTACGGTGGCCTCAGCCACTTCGTCGACGGACGCTGGTTCCGGACAGGTGGATCCGGGAAGCACCATGTTGGGCTTGAGGATCAGCCCCTCCAGCATCACGCGCTCTTCGTAGAGGTGGTGGAAGACCGCACGGAGAACAGCCTCCGTCACTTCGCCGCAGCGCTGCAGGGAGTGATTGCCAGCCATGAGCACCTCGGGCTCGACGATCGGCACGAGGTTGGCTTCCTGGCAGAGCGCCGCGTAGCGGGCCAAGCTCAGAGCGTTCGCCTCGATAGCGCCCCGGCTGGGGATCTCATCGCCTACGGTGAACACCGCCCGCCACTTGGCAAACCTCGCGCCCATTTGCGAGTACTCGACCAACCGATCGCGCAGGCCATCCAAACCCTCCGTGACCTTTTCTCGCGGGTGACCGGCTAGATCCTTGGCGCCGGTATCCACCTTGATCCCGACCACGAGCCCCGCGCCGGTGATCGCCTCGACGAACGGAGTGCCGTCGCTGGTTCGCTCCCGGATTGTCTCGTCGTAGAGAATCACGCCGCTGATGGCTGCTCCGAGGTTGGGCGTGCGGATGAGCCACTCACGATACGCGCGGCGCATCTCCTCGGTCTGGGGGATCCCTTTTTCAGAAAAACGCGCGTTGCACGTGGGAGTGCTTTCATCCATCGCGAGCAGGCCTCTCGACCCGAGGGCAAGCGCGGTCGCGGTGTCGATCAGCTCCTTGGCATTCACGAGGGCTGCCCCCACTTCCAGTTGCGGATCTCGGGGAGATCCTGACCGTGCTTGTTGATGTACTGCCGATGCTCGAGAAGCTTGTCCTCGAGCTGTTGCTTGAGATAGACGCCTCTATCGCCGGTTTCGGGCAGGCGGTCGATCACATCCATGACGAGGTGGAAGCGGTCCAAGTCGTTCAGAACCGTCATGTCGAACGGCGTCGTGATCGTGCCCTCTTCTTTGTAGCCCCTAACGTGGATGTTCTCGTGATTCGTACGCCGATAGGTGAGTCTGTGAATCAGCCACGGGTAGGCGTGGAAAGCGAAGACAACCGGTCGGTCCTTGGTGAACAGCTCGTCGAAGTCGACGTCGTTCAACCCGTGGGGGTGCTCGGTTCGAGGTTGCAATCTCATGAGATCGACCACGTTGACCACGCGGATCTTCAGGTCTGGAAGGCGCTCGCGGAGAATGGAGACTGCTGCGAGCGTTTCCAATGTGGGGACGTCGCCACAGCACGCCATGACCACGTCGGGCCGAGCGTCTTGGTCGTTGCTGGCCCACTGCCAGATACCGATGCCCTCAGCGCAGTGCTTGGCGGCAGCATCCATCGTCAGCCACTGCGGCGCGGGGTGTTTACCCGCGATGACGACGTTGACGTAGTGACGGCTGCGCAGGCAATGGTCCATCACGGACAAGAGACAATTCGCATCGGGCGGCAAGTAGACACGCACCACCTCGGCCTTCTTGTTGACGACATGGTCGATGAAGCCGGGATCCTGGTGCGTGAAACCGTTGTGATCCTGACGCCAAACATGTGAGGCCAAAAGGTAGTTCAGGGAAGCAATCTTCCGACGCCACGGCAGTTTCGACGTCACCTTGAGCCACTTGGCGTGCTGATTGAACATCGAATCGATAATATGAATGAACGCCTCGTAGCAGTTGAATACGCCATGTCTTCCGGTGAGCAGATAGCCTTCGAGCCAGCCCTCGCACTGGTGCTCGCTGAGCATCTCCATCACGCGTCCCGTCGGCGCGAGAAATTCGTCGTTCGGCGCGACCCGAGCGTCCCATTGGCGCTGCGTCACTTCGAACAGCGCCCCGAGGCCGTTGGACAGCGTTTCGTCAGGGCCAAAGACACGAAAATTTCGAGCTTCGCTGTTCAGCTTCGCGACGTCGCGTAGGAAAGGCCCGAGTACGTGCGTGTCGCCAATCCCTTGCGCGCCCGGCCTCGGCACGGCCGCCGCGTAGTCGCGGAAGTCCGGCATGCGAAGATCGCGGAGCAGACTGCCGCCGTTTGCGTGTGGGTTTTTGCCCATGCGTCGCGTGCCCTTCGGCGCCAGCTCGGCCAGCTCGGGCATGAGGCGCCCTTGCCGATCGAAGAGCTCATCGGGCTTGTAGCTCTTTAGCCAAGTCTCAAGCGCTTTCAAGTGTTGGGGATGCTCAGCGTTAACCTTAAGCGGCACTTGATGCGCCCGGAACGTGCCCTCGTTCGGCACACCGTCGACGAACTTGGGCCCGGTCCAGCCTTTGGGGGAATTGAGGACGATCATCGGCCAGCGCGGACGCACGTGATTGCCGTGGAGGCGCGCGTCGGCTTGGATCTTTTTGATCTGCTTCACCGCTGTATCGAGCGCCGTCGCCATCGCTTCGTGCATCAGGTCAGGCTCGTGTCCCTCGACGAACAGCGGCGTCCAGCCGTAGCCGCGGAGGAGCTGCTCCAGCTCTTCATGCTCGATGCGCGCCAGAATGGTCGGGTTGGCAATCTTGTAACCGTTGAGATGCAGGATCGGTAACACGGCACCGTCGGTTTCCGCATCCAGAAACTTGTTCGAATGCCAGGCCGTGGCAAGCGGTCCGGTCTCCGCCTCGCCGTCGCCGATCACGCAGGCGACGATCAGATCTGGATTGTCGAATACGGCGCCGAACGAATGGCTGAGTGAGTAGCCGAGCTCACCGCCTTCGTGGATCGAGCCCGGGCACTCCGGCGACACATGGCTAGGAATGCCTCCCGGGAACGAGAACTGAAGAAATAGTTTTTGGAGTCCAGCCTCGTCCTGGCTGATGTCGGGATAGATCTCACTGTAAGTCCCTTCGAGATAGGTGTTGCCGACGATGGCCGGTCCGCCGTGGCCAGGGCCCGACACGTAAATCATGTCGAGGTCGAACTCCTTGATGACGCGATTCAAGTGCACGTAAATAAAATTTTGCCCCGGTGTCGTGCCCCAGTGTCCAAGGAGCATGTGCTTGATATCTGTCAGCTCGAGTGGGCGCTTCAGCAGCGGATTGTCGTAGAGGTAGATTTGCCCGACGGAGAGATAGTTGGCGGCGCGCCAGTAGGCGTCCATCCGGCGCAGGAGCTCTGGTGCGAGCGTTTTCGAGTTTGTGTTCATGGTTCACTTTCCTTTGGGGAGGCGCGAAGTCCGAGAGCGCGCGAGACCAACCTTGCAATCATGAGTTCTTCGTTGGTGCGAATGACGCGCACGCTGACCCGGCTTCGATCCGCGGAAATTACGCCAGCAGACTCCGCGTTTCGGGAGTCGTCGAGTTCGATCCCGAGGAAACCAAGCCCGTCACAGATGCGCGTGCGGGTCTGTGGCGCGTTCTCGCCGATGCCGCCAGCGAACACCACCGTGTCGAGGCCGCGAAGCACGGCTGCATAAGCCCCAAGCCACTTTTTTGCCTGCTGGCAGAAGAGCGCTATGGCGCCACTACCCAGATGTGCGAGGACAACGCGCCCGTTCGCGGCCGTTTCACCAAGACGTGCCAGCTCTTGCATCAGGAAGGAGTAGGAAAGCCCGTGAAACCCGTAACGGCGAACGCCTTGCGTTTCGTAACGCCGTGGGATGGGCAGGAGACGCGCTACTCGTGGCATGTCGTGGTGAAACACGGTGTCGAAGCAGGCGGCTTGGGGCGTTTGCGGGAAATGACGGGAGAGCTCCTCGATCAGAAGAAGCTCCGCGGGCAGGTGCTCGGGATCGAAGGGAGTGAGCCCACGCAGGTCTTCGATGATCGAAGGCGTGAGCCGCTGCGGCTCCCAGTACTTCGCTCCGCCATGTACCACGCGGTGACCCACTGCCGCGAGCGCCTCGGGGGGGATATGCTCGCTGAGCCACGCCATGAGCACGCGCACGGCCCCCGCGCGGTCCGGCAGCGCCATCGATCGCGAGAGGTCGTCGGAGCCCGTCGAGCCGTGGACGGTGAAGGACCGCTCGGGCTGGCCTATCCCGTTGATCGCTCCTTTCAGCAGCCGCAAAAGCGGATCGCCCACTTCGAAGACTGAGAACTTGAAGCTCGACGATCCGCCGTTGATGGTCAGGATGCGCGACCTGGGAGCCGGAATCATCGCAGCCATCGGGCGCGCGCCTCTTCGGTTTGCTGTGATGGTGTTCATTTTCCTTTCATGCGCAGCACCTGGGTGGTGGGGCCTACGATGACCATGTTCCTGTCGGATTAGTTGCAGGATTGATGCCATCGTTTGGCGCGAGATGTCGCTCACGCGAGATTAACTGCTCTACTGCTCTCAATTCTTCATGTCTGGGTCGGTTTCCCGGGTATTGGCAAGGGCAGCCCCGTATCGAGTGCTTCGCGCGCCAGCGCCAACCGGCGCTCAATGCGGGCCCTGTCGTGGGGGGACTCAATCGTGCGGCGGCCGAGCTCGGCGATGCATTCCACCTGTTCCCGGATCGACTGTCGCCGGCCCGGGCTGGCCGTCATACTGGCGATGGTGCGCAGTGCGCCCAGCATCCGCAGCATGATGCCGAGATTGCCCCTGGCACTTTCCCTGATTTGATCGAAGGCGTCCGACAGCAGGCTTTGAAAGCTCGGTCCGACGGCGATAACTCGCAGTTCCCCTTGCTCGTAGCGATGGGACCCAGGAATATGCTGGGGTGCCAGCCGGACCAGAATCATGGTTAGGTAATCCACGCACGTCACGGCGGTTGTGGTGTCGTTGACGCCGGGCGAGAGTGCTTTCAACGCCACATCCACCAGCTGCCGGATGCCAAAGGCCGCGTCCTGTTCCAGTGTGCGATAGCTGCTGAGGCTAAAGGTCTCCTGCAGTGCGGCTGCCGTCTTGGGGTCCGGCGGATTTTCGAGACCAAGCGAAACCAACGCAGTGTTCTCGACCACGAATTCGCCGATGCCTCGCTCCATCCGCACGACGGTTTTATGCTCGCGCGCCAGTCGCAGGAGCGCGGCGTCGTCCACGGTCTGAATGTAGCCGCTCTTCCGGGCCGGCACGGCCTGCCACGTTCGCCCGTTCAGCGGGAGCGGCGACGGATCATCATCGGCTTCGGCTGCGCCGTGGCCCCGTTGTTGCGGAAATAACCGGTCAATGGCCTGGACAGTTTCGTTAGCGACGGACGAAATGATGCTGGATGCCTGGATCGAGGAGGCAACGTGATGAATGAACAAGATGAGCACACCCACGCCGCCGACCGCCAGCACGAAGCCGAAGAAGACCGCGAGGTTTGGAACAAATGCGCCCTCGTCTCCGCCACGAATGGTGCGCAACACGATCAAACAATACGTAAAAATGCCGGCGAAGATTCCGAGCACAGCCTGTGTGAGGCGGCTGCTCATGAAGTTCCGCAGGATGCGCGAGGTATATTGGCTCGAAGCCATCGCGAGTGCGACCAAGGTCATGGAGAACGTAACTCCCACGACTGACATCATCGAACCGGCAATCGTGGATAACATCCCGCGTGCTCCCTCCGCTCCCGCCCCGAATAGGCGTGGCCATTGAGCCAGCCAGAGGTCGCTCTCGTGGGAATCAGCGTCGATCAAAGCAACGGCAAGCAGAACGCTGGTCGCGACAATCAGCGAAGGCAGGAACCAAAGGCTTGACCGCAGATTGCTCCAGAGGAATTTGAGTTGGTTCATTGCTTCAGTTCTTGTTGGCGGCGGTCAAATCGGCCTTGGCGGAGCGCACACTGGTGGTGGCCCCCAAGAGATTCTCCCCCTCGTCGAGCTTGGCTTGACGGGCCTGCTCCTCAAGCATGCCTGCCTCGTTGGACAACCCCGCTTCCGCATTCGTGGAGACTGCGTCCAATCCTTCCGAACGCGTCGCGTCGCCGGTTGATTTAAGGGATTCTGAGTCCTTCGTCGGCTCTTGCTTCGCGTCGAGTATCGTGACGGGGACGCCGCGCGGGAACACGACTTCTCGTGCCTCGTCCGGCATGCTGATGCCGCGTTGCTGAAAGGCGCGTTTCACGAGCCGGATTACGGAAGACCGTACCTTGAGCCAACTGTGCTCATGGCCATTGATCCAAAAGTAGACTCTTAAATTGACGGTCGCTTTGCCCAAGTCGTCCGCCAGCACCCAGGGTTCTGGCTCCTTCAAGACCGCCGGGTGATCCACCAGTACCTTCAGGGCGATCTCCTGGGCTTCATCAATCGCGTCATCGTAACCGATGCCGACGACGAAGTTCTCGCGCCGGTTGGGGTTGGCGGTGAAGTTTCGGACTGTGCTCTTGTAAACTGCAGCGTTGGGGATTTGCACGAGATTGCCGTCGAGAGTCATCAGCACCGTCGTGCGGACGTTCAATTGCTGGACATAGCCGGTGACTCCGACGATTTCGACCAGGTCGCCCTTCTCGAACGGCTGCTGCACACTGAGGAAGATGCTGGCCAGGAAGTTCTCTGTGATGTCCCGAAAGGCGATGCCAACCGCCAGCCCAACGAGACCGGTTCCGCCGACGATCGTCAAAGCCAGCTGGGTCAAACCGGAGACGCGCAGGACGATGTAAGTGCCCGCAAGAAACACGCTCACGCCCAGGCCCCCCGCAAGGACGCCGCGCAGCAGTTTCGCCTGGATACGCGCGCCGAGAAAGTGTCGCGCGCCGCGCGCGGTCAACCACCCAGCCCCCGCCAACAAGGCCAGGATCAACAGCGCGACGAGGAGGAACGGGAGGGAGCGGATGACGTCGCGCGACAATCCGGATAAGCCGCTCTGCGCCCCGCTGAAGTCCCAAGCGGATGGCTTGGACACTTCGATCCGGTTGGCCACGGCGACCACGTCCTGGGTGTTGCGCGCCAAATCGCCCGCCCATTTCTTGATCTCATCACTTTCGGCCCGGCCGTTGAGAAAAACCACGCCATCTTCGACCGCGACTTGCGGCGCGATGAACCAGTCGGTGGCATCCAGGACGTTCTGGAGGCGCTTGCGGATCTCCTCGTCGAGGGCGATGGGCTGCACAGCCACCTTTGCCGGCGCGAGAGAAAGCTCCTCGTTCTTGGGAGCAGGTAGATGCTGCGGCCCGGCCACGTCTCCCTGCGCCATGACCGGGGTTGTTAGCGCGCTCCACCAGAGAAAGCCTGAAAACGCAGCACACACCACGTGGACGTGCCGGTGAGCCGCTCGTCGCGCCAGCAAACGCGGGAGCCAGAGACTCGACTGCAGATTGGTACAAGGCAGTTTTTTATTCATGATTTACCTCCGGGGCCAACTCCGAACACGCCAACGCAGCTTGAGAGGGATCCATAGCAGGAACGCCGCGACGCCGCAGCGTCCCCGCACTTTCCCCCAACGTGCTCGGGCCTGTTTGATGGTTAACAGCCTGCTCAGCTGGGCTCGACCAAATAGTTACGCATCATGCCCATGTCCTCGTGTTCGAGATTATGACAGTGGTAGAGAAACATACCGGCGTGACGCTCAAACCTGACTCGCAAGCGCACGCGATCTCCCGGCAGTAGCAGGAACGTGTCCTGCCAGCCCTGATCGAAGAGACCGTCGCGCAACGTGGCCAGCCCGGGGCCGGCGACGCGTTCGAGGATTCGAAACTGCGGTCCGTGCAAATGGATCGGGTGCGCCATCGTCATGGGGCCACCCGCATTGACGAATTCCCAGTCTTCCGTGGATCCAAGCCGCACTCGTTCGTTGTCCGCCACGCCACGCGGTTCGAAAGCGCGACCATTCAGCAGCCAGCGCATCATCCGCATTTGAGTCGTGAAGGTCTTGGTGGCACGCGGGGCCTCTGCGTTCGGTGCCGTCTCCCGGCTCAACCGATCGGGCGCTCGTGACATCAAGGCCTTCCCCGTTGCAACGAAGCGTTGAATGCGGAGCGGCGTACCGTTGGGTACCTTTGCGACACCACCTCCCTCCATGCCTCGGCCCATGCCCATTGCCGGCCCCGGGTCGTCGAAAGCGCGGCTCTCGAGCCACACGTCGTCACCGGGACCGCTGCCGAAACTCGCCCAGACATCAAGGCGCTGTCCAGGAGCGAGCACGAGGTGCTGTTTCTCGACCGCTGACTCGAGCAACCCCCCGTCGGTGCCGAGCACCGTCATCGGGCTCCCGTCGCTCCACGCGAGGTCGTAGAAGCGGCTATTGGAACCATTCAGAATGCGCAACCGGTGAGGCCCCCGTTGGACCTCCCGTGTCTTCGCGGTCTGTCCATTGACCAGCACGCGGTCGCCGAGCATTCCGATCATCCGATTCGGCGCGTAGACGAGCTGGTTGTACTGGTCGAACGTTCGGTCCTGCAGGACGAGCGTTAACTCTCGGTCGCCGTCGGGCAAACCGATCCTTTGCTCGTCGTCGTCGGTGACCAGGAGCAGCCCTGCTAGGCCGCGGTAGACTTGAAGGCCTGTCTGGTCCGCGGGGTGCGGATGGTACCAGTAGGTCCCCGCGCGATTTGCAACTTCGAAGTCGTACACATACCGCGCTCCCGACGGCACGGAATAGTTGGGGTGTCCATCGTTCTGCTCCGAGAGATGCAGACCGTGCCAGTGCACGATTGAGTCTTGTCCGAGAGCATTGTCGAACTGAACGCGCACCCGCTGCCCCTGCCTCAGCCTCAACGTGGGCCCGAGATAGCCCGCGTCCTGCGCTACGACCGCACTGGCAGGGCCGCTCAGAACGCGTGCCGAAAAGCGCCAAACTGCCGTTGGGGGCCCATCGAGGAGCGGGACGGTTCCCGGTGCTGCACTCAGGACGAGATCGAGGTCCGGGGACGGGCGGCTGCCACCCGCTAGCCTTGGGGCGTTTGCCTGAGGCGGCGAGGAGCCGGTGCAGGTACAGGCGTCGCAGCTCGCGAGGACCCCCGCGGCCCCGACCAGCGCTTCGAGAAACTGGCGTCGCTGCGTGTTCACGGTACTTTCCGCCGCCTATTCACAGCAGCCTCCGGGCTTGCCTTGCGGCTTGGTCCCGGCTAGCGCCGAGAGAAACTTCTCTCGGCAGTGGTCGCTGCAAAAGTAGAACTGTGTTCCGTCGCGTTCGGCGTGAAGAGCGGTGGCGGTGTCGATGATCATGCCGCAGATCGGGTCCTTGGTCACGGATGTCGAGTCATTCATGGTCTGTTGCTTTCCTGATTGATGTTACTTCGAGACCGCTTCGTGTTCCCGGTCGTAGCTCGGCAGGAGGGTTAATCTAGAGGAGACGGCTTCATCGTTTCTTCTCAAGGTCTTCGATTAACGCCTTCATCTCGGCGATCTCTTTGCGTTGCGCTGCGACAATGCCGTCCGCGAGCCTCCGAGCACGCGGATCGGAAATGTGTGCACGCTCGCTCGTCAGAATCGCAATCGAATGGTGCGGGATCATCGCCTTCATCCAGGAAACGCCCTCGACCGTCGCCTGACTGCGCACGAGCCAAAGCGACGCGGCGAAAACAACTGCGCTGCCCAGGAAGATGCCAATGTTTGCTTTCCGATTGTCATACATCTTCAGCATGAAGCCGAGCATGACGATGGTCATCGTTGCGCCCATGATGAGCGCCATGTAAGCGCGGGTCTCGCTGAAAAAGATGTGGTCGAGCGCGTAGGTATTGAGGTACATGACGCCAAACATCACGACCGTGGAGGTCGCGATCATCGCGGCGAATTTTGGGTATGGATTCATAAGCCTGGGTGGGGTGCCTTGAAATGCTGGAGCGGCGGGTTCAGGGCGCCCGGCGGTTGCATTTTCATTTTCATTTCATAACGGTGTCTTTTTTTCGTATTGTTGCTTCAGCGCACAATGTATTCCGGCTGCGCCGGTCGGGGCTCGGCCTTGGCCTCGGCTTTGGGTTCGACCTTGGCTTCGGCTTCCGGCTTCGGCCCAGTCTTGATCCTCAGCATTCGCGCATTGATGGCGACGATGACCGTGCTCGCTGACATCAACACCGCGCCAAGTGCGGGAGTCAGGAGCACGCCCCAGGCGTAGAGCGCTCCGGCCGCCAGCGGGAGCGCGACGACGTTGTAGCCGGTGGCCCAGACGAGATTCTGAATCATCTTCCGATAGGTGGCGCGGGAGAGCTTCAGAATGGCTACTACATCCAGCGGATTGCTTCGCACCAGAATCACGTCGGCAGTTTCCACCGCCACATCGGAACCGGCACCGATGGCGATGCCCAAATCAGCCTGCGCCAGCGCCGGCGCATCGTTCACGCCGTCTCCGGTCATCGCCACGCGCACGCCGCGCGCTTGAACCTCTTTCACTTTGGCGGCCTTGTCTTGAGGGAGAACTTCAGCGAAGTACTCGTCCAGCCCGACCTGGTCCGAGACCCACTTGGCCGTCGCTTGGTTGTCGCCGGTGAGCATCAGGCAGCGGATGTCGAGCGCCTTCAGTGCCTCGATCGCAAGCTTGGCCGCTGGCCGAATGATGTCGGCCAGCGCAATTGCTCCCTTCAACTTGCCGTCCACGAGAACGAACACGACCGTCTTGCCCTGGGCTTGCAGGGGCCCAACGCGCGGGTCGCTGAGCGCGATGTTCTGATCACGCAGGTAGCCCGGGCTCACCACCTTCACATCCTTGCCGTCGACGCGCCCCTCGGCACCCTTGCCCGTGATGCTCTTGAAGCCTTCAACGGGCAGCTTGTCCTTCGAAGCGGCAGCAATGGCCTTGGCGATGGGGTGCTCGGAATTGGCATCCACCGAGGCGGCGTACGTGCGCAACGTTTCTTCGGTGGTGTCCTCGCTCAGTAGCAGGGTGTCGGTCACCCCGAATCGGCCCTCCGTGAGTGTGCCCGTCTTGTCGAAGATGATAGCCTGTAGCTTTCGGGCACCCTCGAAGGCAACTCGGTTGCGAATGAGCAGGCCATTCTTAGCGGCCAAGGCCGTGGAGACAGCCACCACCAGGGGCACGGCGAGCCCCAGCGCATGCGGGCAGGCGATGACCATCACGGTCACGGTGCGCTCGATGGCGAACGCAAACTCCTTGCCCATGAGGAATTGCCAGATCAAGAAGGTGAGGACGCCGCCTCCCAGAGCAACGAACGTGAGCCACATCGCAGCGGTGTTGGCGAGGTCCTGGGTTTTGGATTTGCTTTCCTGGGCCTGTTTGACGAGGTTAATGACCTGCGAGAGAAACGAATCCTTGCCGGTGCCCTTGACCTCGATTGTGAGCGAGCCTTCCCCATTGATCGCCCCACCGATCACCTTACCGCCCTTGTTCTTGGCGACCGGGGTCGATTCACCGGTTAACATCGCTTCATCGACGGAGCTCTCGCCATCGACGATGACACCGTCTGCCGGGATCTTCTCGCCGGGCTTGATCAGGACCTTGTCATCCACTGAAAGCTCGCTGAGCGGCACGTCCTTCACGCTGCCATCTGGCATGAGCTTGTGCGCGTCGGAGGGCATGAGCTTGGCCAGTGCCTCCAACGCCCGCGAAGCGCCCATCACAGACTTCATTTCGATCCAATGCCCGAGCAGCATGATGTCGACGAGGGAAGCGAGCTCCCAGAAGAACATCTTGCCGGCCAGCCCGAACACGACGGCGCTGCTGTAGACATACGCTGTCGCGATGGCGACGGAGATGAGCACCCTCATCCCGGGCTGGTGGGCCTTGACCTCCTCGACGAAGCCCTTGAGAAACGGCCAGCCGCCGTACCAGAAGACGGCCGACGAAAGGGCGAACAACACGTAGACGTCGCCAGGGAAACCGATGGCTGCGCGCAGTCCGACCAGCGATTGAAGCATCGGCGACAGCGCGAGAATCGGCAGGGTCAAGACCAGCGAGATCCAGAACCGCTTCTGGAAATCCGCCGCCATATGGGCATGATGGTCGGATTTGGCGGGCGGCTCTTTGCCTTCGGCCTGAAGCCAGTTTTCTACGTCGTGTCCCTGCGGACGGCCCTCCTTCACGTAGATGGCGTATGCCTTCTTGGCCACCTCATCGTGCACCGCCTGGGAGTCGCGGGGCTTCTTGGTGTCGTGTTCGTGCTTCTTCATTGGGGACCTGGTGGCAACGTTCTCTTCACCGCCACCACCAAAGCGACGCAACCGCCCAGAACGCTCCGACGAAGAGCACGACCCAAACGAAGTCGCCACCCCAGCCCCAGGAGTGATGATTGAACGTCGGGGACCCACCGCTCGCAGCCGCCCGTGCCCCGCGACGTCGCTGGATATACCGAGGGTACGGCGGGCCCCAACCCCGATAACCCCAGCCGTAGCCCATAGGCAGCATCCAGAAAAGAACCATTACGACTATCCACATCCACCACCATGAACTCATTATCATCATCAGGTTTCTCGCTTTCGTGTCAGAGACGGACTTCGCAGAAGCGTTGGGGGAACCCCAGTCGCGATGACGACGTCATCGGGGTCGAGCGTGCAACATTGACGCCATAGAAGATCTTGGCGTGAGGGGCAGAGGCGCACGCGCATTTGCGCCTCAGTGGGGCGCTCCCGCTGCACCCGCTTGTGCAACTGCAGTCCGCAGGCCCTGGCCGCGTGCTGGGCATGGTGCTTGCTCTTGTCGCCAATGATCGCCGCGTGAGTGAAAATGAACCAAGACACCACCCGATCAATCTCGGAGTGGAGCCACGAGAACGACAACGGAGACACTCATGCTCATATCGGCTAAGGATTTCAAGAATTTCAAACTCCGCGCCAAAGATGGCGAGGACATCGGCCACGCGAGGGAGTTTTACTTCGACGACAAGTACTGGACCGTACGCTACCTGGTGGCTGACACAGGAGGTTGGTTGACCGGTAGGGCTGTGCTCATTTCGCCCTACGCACTCGAGCCGGTCAATGCCGTCGAACGGGTGCTTCCGGTGAGCCTCACTAAAAAGCAGATTGAGGACAGCCCTTCGTTGGAAACTCATGAGCCCGTCTCTCGCCAATTCGAAACCCACTACTACGATTACTACGGATGGCCCAACTACGGCTTCGGTTCTTACGCTTGGGGCGCGTACCCGTATCTCTTGCGTGACCAGCCCTACGAACGATCCGTCGACGGCGTGCAAGATTGGGATCCCCATCTGCGCAGCACGAGGGCCGTCACCGGTTACAACATTCAAGCGCTGGACGGCGAGATCGGGCACGTCGAAGACTTCGTGATCGACGCCGAGACTTGGTCGATTCGTTACTTGGTCGTCGACACAAAAAACTGGTGGCCGGGCAAACGCGTCCTCATTTCGCCGCAATGGATCGAGCGAGTGAGCTGGGTCGAGCTGATGGTCTACCTCAGCCTGTCGCGTGAACGCATCAAGCAAGCACCGGAGTACAGGCCGGAGTTCCTCAATCGAGACTACGAAACATCGCTGTACCATCACTATGAGCAACCCGAGTATTGGAATGATGAAACAATCACGCCTGCAGGCATCCAGAGTTCACACAAGTTCACAACAGAGAAGAAAGAGAGCCCAATGAGTACGCAAAAGGCTTATACAATCGTCGTCGGGGTGGACTATTCAGAGCTTGGTGATCTCGCACTGGAGCGCGCCTTCGATCAGGCAAAGGCGCACGAGCGCGCACAAGTTCACGTTATTCATGTCGAGGCCACTGCGGCTCCCGACGCTGACGGGATCAAGAACGACGCCAGTTCCGCCGCTCCCAATACGGCTTCGCTACGGCTGCACGATCAAGTCGAACAAGTCGTGAAACGCTGGTGCGATACGCACTTGTCGCCCGCCCCGTTCGAGAGGCTGACGACGCATCTTCGATCTGACGACGCAGCGGAGGCCATTGCTCAACTCGCCTCCGATGTCGAAGCCGACCTTGTCGTCGTCGGCACGCATGGGCGTCGCGGCGCTCGGCGCTTCCTTCTTGGATCCGTTGCGGAGGGCACCGTGAGGCTCGCGCCATCGGCCGTTCTTGTGGTGCGCCCAGCCGACGCTAGCGTTCCCAAGATCGAGCCTCCGTGCCCTCAGTGCCTCGAGACGCGTCGCGCGACCGACGGAAAGGAATTCTGGTGCGAGCGGCACCGTCAGCATCACAATAGGGCGCACACGTATCACTTTTCGCCGGTGCGGGGGTCTCACCAATCGAGCTTACTGTATCCGATGCGCGGAACCCACATTGAAGGCTGAGGACCGATGGCACATTGCCAGAGACCTTAATGACCCACCTAACAAGCGTCATAGCCAACCGTTCGTAAAGCCCGCGCGTCGCAGTCCGGTGACCACGTAGCGGCACGCGCGCATCAGGCGCCAGGGCAAACCTGACCGGTGGTTCTCACACATCAGCACCACCGGACCAAGGTTGATCCCGAAGTGGCAGGGCGACGTCCAGCCCGCGTCGGCATCGGTCGCGGTCGGAAAGCTGAGATTGACGCTGCACCGGAAGCAGTACTCGCCGGTGATCGCTGGATACACGTCCTGAAAATGGCGGACGGTCGGCAGCACAATCTCCGGCGCGAATGGCAGCGACGACACCACGGCCCACGGCGCGACGGTCCCGTCATCGGGGCCATACGGTGCACCGCGGGCAATGTAGTCGAAGAACGATCGCTCGACGCCGTGGAGTTTGCGCGTCGTCCAGCCGGGCCCATCGCTCGCGGTCAACCCCCAGAAATGCTCCCCATAGCCCACGAATTCGAGCGGGTTTCGGATCGCGTACTCTTGCTGGACGTACGTCGCGCGGCGGCTGTTCTCGTAATAGTCGATACCTTTGTCGCGTACGAACGCATCCTGGATCCCGCGGAAATCCACCCAGACATGTGAGTACTGATGGATGAAGAGCGGACCACCGTAGATGAATTCGTAGCCGTAAATCTTCTTCCATTCGTAGGTGGATACCCAGGCCGCGTAGCTCTCCGGCGGTAGGGGGTGCGTCGGAGAGCCCAGCCCGAGGACGTACAGGAGCACCGCCTCGTCGTAGCCTTCCCAGCGGTAGAGCAGAAAGCCGCTCTCCGGGGTCCAGCCGTGGGTGAGCGTGGCGCCGCCATTGCACGCCCATTGCCAATCAGTGCGCCGGTAGAGCGCGTCGGCCAACGTCCGGATCTCCCGCTCCTCTTCATTGTCTAGATCGAAGAACATCGCGGCGGTGAGCATGCCGGCGAGCAGGAAGCCGGTGTCGACGGTGGACAACTCGCTCACGCCAGCGCGCCTTCCGGTCGTCATGTCGAGAAAGTGGTAGTAGAAGCCGTTGTGCCCGGTTGCGTCCAGCGCCGTGCCCTGCGTGCTGGTTGAGAAGAACCGCAACACCGCGAGCGTGCGGGCGATCGCGTCGGCGCGTGTCATCCAGGCGCGCGCGACGCCGACTGGATAGGCCGTGAGCGCGAAGCCTACGGCCGCGATGCTGGCGGGAGCACCCGGTAGCGATTTATCCGCGACAAGACCATTCGAAGGGTTGGTCTCGCGCAGGAAATATTCGAAGGCGTGACGCTGCAACACGTCCAGCCTCGCCTCATTGAAGCCCGGTGGATACGCATGTCCCCCCTCGTGCTCGGCATTGACCCTCATGTAGTAGCCTGCGTGTCCAAGGCGAGCTCGGCGAGCGGCTCGAAACCTTCCTGATCCGTCGGGAGACCGTCGTATTTGCTCATCGCTCGGTTCCGTTC
>Ga0163155_10001403_pt1 | contig 29178 bp, 27 predicted proteins | sample OliLakLV19SP4G1_FD_148611 | JGI IMG/M metagenome (GOLD analysis project Ga0163155, IMG submission 148611) | Freshwater microbial mat bacterial communities from Lake Vanda, McMurdo Dry Valleys, Antarctica - Oligotrophic Lake LV.19.SP4.G1 | ecosystem: Environmental > Aquatic > Freshwater > Lake >... | reverse complement strand
GAGCTGCGCGACGAGCAGGGCGCGCAGATCGCCGAACTGCTCCGCCTGCTGGAAAAGAAAAATGGCTGGGGCCGCCAGCACAGCGCCCTGCTCGTCGCGCAGCTCATCCCGCTCAACACCGAATTCAAACAGGCCTTCACCGACGACGCCGCCGCCGTCACCTTCAAAAACATGAACGGCGACGCCTTCGTGAAATTAAAAGAGGGCATCCTGAAACTGCTGGAAAAATAAACGCGTTCACCCCATCGGCGCGCCATCCCTCTCCCTCCGAGCGAGCGCAGCGAGTCCGGGGTGAGGGGTCGGCACCGACTACAGAGCATCACCGCGCCGTCGCCACTTTCAGCGCCACTTCACACCCCGTGATGAACGCCGCAATCTCCAGTTTCTCGCTCACCGTGTGAACCTTGCACTGCCCCGCGCCCAGCGTCACCGTCGGCAGCCCGTGCGCGTTCATCCCGTTCGCATCGAGGCCGCCGTTGGTCACGTGAAGTTCCGGCTTGAGCCCCATACTTTTTAAAATCCGCTGCGCTTCAACCACCGGCACCGCGTCTTCCTTCAACTTGAACGAGTCGTATCGCGGATCGGCATCGGAGCTCAGCCGATGCTGAAAAATCCGGAACTCTGTTTTAATTGGGACGGCAGCAGTCCGCATAAGGTCACCATTGGCGCGACCGGCGCTCGCTCTTTATGCATCATGTATCATGTATCATGCATCATTCATTCGCATTAAGTTTTTTTCTGCACCTGATTTTGGACAAATTGCCAATACGAGGTATGTTAAGGGTTCAAGAAATTTGTTCGTTCCGCACTGCTGCGGGGCGGGCTCAGGTCAACGGCATTCGACAAGGCATCCCCAACCCCTATGGCAGTCCCCAAAGCACGCGACGTCAAACTCACCGCAGGCCGTGAAAAGGTTGTTCTGGTTGCCGGCTATCGCCCCGGCGATCTCCTTCCGGGTGAAGAACCGCTTGAAGAACTCGAAGCGCTGGCCAAAACGGCCGGCGCGGTCGTCGTCGCCAAGGTCGTTCAGAACATCAAGGAAGTGACACCCGCCACCTTTATCGGCAAGGGCAAGGTTCAGGAAATCAAGGAACTAGCCAACGAACTCGGTGCCAAGTGCATTCTGTTCGATCACGACCTGTTGCCCGGCCAGGGAAAAAATCTCGATCAGGCCACCGGTCTGAAAGTAATGGACCGCACCGAATTGATTCTCGACATTTTCGCCAGCCGCGCCCGCACGCGCATGGCCATCGTGCAGGTCGGCATCGCCTTGTTTGAATACCGGCTGCCGCGATTGAAGCGACTTTGGACGCATCTGGAACGCCAGACGGGCGGCATCGGCGTGCGCGGCGGACCGGGCGAAAGCCAGATGGAAGTCGATCGCCGCAAGATCGAAAAACATCTCTACGATCTGCGCCACGAATTAAAGCTGATCGAGGGCCGCAAAGAACGCATGGTCCGCTCGCGCGGCCGCGACAATTTTCTCGTCTCGCTGGTTGGCTATACCAACGCCGGCAAGAGCACCCTCATGAAGGCGCTCACTGGCGAAGACGTTTACATCGAAGACAAGCTCTTCGCGACGCTCGATACCAAAACGTCCACGCTCAAACTCGGCGGCGGCGTGCAGGTCCTCGTGTCGGACACCGTCGGTTTCATCCGCCGCCTGCCGCACAATCTCGTCGGCAGTTTTCACGCCACGCTGGAAGAAGCGCGCACCGCCGACTTGCTGCTGCACGTCGTCGACGCCTCATCGCCCCTCGTGCGCGGCCAGATCGAAGCCGTGAATAAGGTGCTCAAAGAAATCGAAGCCAACACCATCGAAACGGTGATCGTGTTGAACAAAGTCGATGCCATCAAGGACGAAACAAATCTCGATTACAAAATGCTGCACGAAGACTATCCCGAAGGCATTCCCGTGTCGGCTCTCAGGAGCGAAGGACTCGAGCGGCTTAAGACTGAAATCCGCGAACGCGCCCGCCAGGACGCCAAGCAGTTGACAATTGAAGTCAGCGCCGGAGACGGCAAGACGCTCGCCTTTCTGGCCACGCATTTTTTCGAAGACTCGCGCGAAATCAAAGAAGACACCATCGTCCTCACCGGCCGCGCCACTCGCGCCGTTTTGGAGAAACTATTGACCACTCAAAACTCCGTACGCTTCCTGAAAGGCTGGCCGCCCCCCGCCACCACCGGCGTGTGGTAGCATTTCGTCGCGCAGGCTTCCAGCCTGCGAGTTGCTGTTTGCAAAGATAAACGCGCGCAATAAGGAAAACACGCGCAGGCAAGATGCCTGCGCGACGAAAACAAAACGGCGAGCGCTACATTGCGCCCGCCGTTTTTCTTTCGATTTCGTTCAGTTTAGAAATCACCCTTTGGCGGGGCAGGTGGCGTAACCGCTTTTGCGGCCGGCTTATCGTCATCGTCATTGTCGTCGTCATCATCGTCCGCGTCTTCAATCTCGATCACTTTGCCTTCGGCGCTGACTTTGACTTCCATTTTCTTGCCGTTGGCCGTGCCTTCAACGTCGTACGTCACCACTCCGTTCTTGGTCTCCTTCTCGGCCTTCTCCAGCACCAGCCCCTTCACCGCCGCTACAGCCGCCGCTTTCACGGCTTCCGGAACTTGGTCGAGCGGGATTGCCACTTCTGTTTTCTCCGCCGCACGGCACGTCGCCGGAGCCACATGGGCGGCCAACATCGCGGCCAGGCACATCACAACAAGTCGCTGCATACTAAACTCCTCCACGGATTATCACGGGTTATTTTTCGGTCCCGCCGGCACCCCCGGCGATGGGCGCTTGCAAGCAATTTAAAAGTCGGCTTTGGGTGGCGCGGGGGGCTTGATTGCCGCGCCTTTTTTATCAGCCTCGTCGTCTTCGTCCAATGTCACGGACAACACCTTGCCCGCCGAAGAAACGAGAATCTCAAACTTCTGTCCGTTGGCCGTGCCATCCACTTCATAGGTCACCGTGTTGTTTTCTGTGATTCGCTCCGCCTCGATCAACACCATTCCCTTTTTCGCCTTCAGCGCCGCATCACGCACCACGTCAGGCAATCGATCCAGCGCGATGGGCTCGTCCTTTTCTCCGGCCTCTCTCTTTCCAGCCACCGCGCGTCCCGCCGCGCCCGCTTTTGCCGGCGCCGGCACCTGCGCGTCCGCCGCCGCAACCGGTGGCTGAATTTTCTGTTCAGCAGGCGCGTCCCGGTTCACCGCCAGCTGTTTTTCAACTCCCGCCGCCGGCAGCACCGGAACAAAAGCGTTCGTTTTATACTGCCGGCTTAGCTTCGTTCTCGAATTGGATTCCAGCATAAACCAGGAGCCTGCGACGATAAAAAGGCTCGCCGCCGCACCGAGCGCCATTGCCGCCGGAAAACCCACTGTCGCCGAACTCGCTCCGGCACTCGCCAGTTTCGCTGAAAGCGGCGCCGCCTTCGCCGCCGCAATCTCCGCGCAGGGAGGACCGGACAGCACTGTATCGAGCGCCTCACAGAGCGACGCGGGAGCCGCAAGGACCGATCCTGATGCGAGCGGATTCAGCAACGTAACCAGGAGCAACAGCGACACTTTCATGCCGCGCTGATTCAATTTCTGGCGCAGTTCCGTCATGGCCGCCGCGAGGCGATCGCGCAGCGTTTCGCGCGGCACGTTCAGCACTTCGGCCGCATCGCTGACGCTCAAGCCTTCCTGATAGCACAGCACAACCAGCGCACGCGATTCTTCCGGCATTGCATTCAGTTCGCTCCAGACCTGCTGAAGCGCTTCCGCCTGTTCGGCGGCCAGTTGGGGAATCGAATGCGTGCGTTCGAGCGGAATCATGGCCTTCTCCAGGTTCGACCGGACGCGGTTGGCGCGCGCCATATCCAGCGCGCACTGCACCACCGCCCGGTAAACGGCAAGCTTGAACGTCTCGGGATTTTCAAATCCCTGCGTCCGGCTCATGAGTTTGATAAAAGAGTGCTGGACTGCATCTTCAGCATCGGCGCTGTGTCGAAGAATCCGCAACGCGGTGGCGTACGCGCGGTCGCGCTGCCACTTCAAAAGGTACCCGAGCGCCTCTGGATCGCGGTTCGCGCGCCAGCGTTCAAGCCGCCTGAGCACCTCATCACGGTTTCCGTCGTCGTGCATGCGTCCCCCTTAAAACTCACTCTACACGCGAGCGGGGGACGCCGGTTGGCGGAAAATTCTTTGAAATTTCTTTACGACCCCAGTGGAATGTGGCTGCAAAGGTGGCGCGGACATTCCTGTCTGCGGGAGGGTTGCGCGTGCCGCGATAAATCATTCCGATGAGACGCGCCTCCCCCGCAGACAGGAATGTCTGCCCCATCAACGTGGTCCGGGCGTCTCGCCCGGACAAACATAAATTCAGTGCTATTGGATTGTCTGGGCGAGACGCCCAGACGAGCAGGCTGGAAGCCTGCGGTAATCGTCGCGCAGGCTTCTAGCCTGCGTCTTGAGTAAAACATTTGATTCATCATTAATCAGGCCACTCGCGGGCAAGATGCCTGCGCTGGCGGCCGTGGTCCGGGCGTCTCGCCCGGACAAACATAAATTCAGTGCTATTGGATTGTCTGGGCGAGACGCCCAGACCACGAGCAGGCTGGAAGCCTGCGGTAATCGTCGCGCAGGCTTCTAGCCTGCGTCTTGAGTAAAACATTTGATTCATCATTAATCAGGCCACTCGCGGGCAAGATGCCTGCGCTGGCGGCCGTGGTCCGGGCGTCTCGCCCGGACAAACATAAATTCAGTGCTATTGGATTGTCTGGGCGAGACGCCCAGACGAGCAGGCTGGAAGCCTGCGGTACAAGGCCTACATCTGGATCGGTTCGCCGACGTCCTGGATATCTTCGTTGTCTTCCGGCAGCACAACCTTCGGCGCCACAAGGAAGCGTTTTTCATGCCGCTGGCGCGCATCGGCCAGATAGCGGAAAAGGCGTTCGCGCGCGGACTCCGCCCCCGGCGTGCCGTGCGCGGCGAGCTCATGGATGTCGCCGGAGAGCCGCACGATTTCCTGCCCCAGTTCTTTCAGCGCGCGGCTTACTTCGAGCGCGTTCTGTTCCGCAATATCGCTCCACATCGCCGGATCGCTGCCCGCCAGCCGCGTCATGTCCCGAAGACCGGGGCCGGAAACAGCCATCGATCGATCCGTCTGAATGCACACCAGCGCCGCGGCAAGTACGTGCGGCAGATGGCTCGAGCGGGCTAGCGTGGCGTCGTGGTCGTCGGGCGACATGCGCACTGTTTTCAGCCCGATGCTCTTCCAGAATTCATCGACTTTGCGGTACGCTTCGTTATCCGTCTGCTGCGTCGGCGTCACCACGCAGGGCGCTCCGAGCAGATGCACCATTTCGGCTGAATCAATGCCCTTCTTTTCGCTGCCCGTCACCGGATGGCTGCCGACGAAATGGACCTTCGATTTCAATTTGTGAATCAGAGAATCGACCTGCTGCACGATCACCGCTTTGGACGATCCGATATCGGTGATGATGGTGCCTTCGCGGCACGCTGGAATCACCGCCGCTGCGGCATCCAGAATGGTCTTCACCGGCACGCACAGTATCACCAGATCGGCATCGTGAATTCCCGCGCGCAAATCCAGCGTCGCTTCGTCCACCGCGCCTTTGACTTTTGCGCGATGAATCGTCTCCTGGCTGTCCGCCACGCCGATCACGCGCGAGGCGCTTCCAGCCCGGCGCGCCGCCATGCCGATGGCTCCGCCCATCATGCCCAATCCGACGATACACAAACGATGTACAACCACGCGTGCTCCTCTCCGCCAACCTGTATGCGCCCGCATAATAGCATATGCCGCGCCACAAACCCAACATTTGCTGAGCTTGCTTTAAATGATTCGCCGCTGCCTGTCAACTGGAGGCCCTATTCACACCAGGTCACACCGCGCGCGGCGCGTGCTCTTTGCATGAATGCAGCGTCGGCTCAAGAGCGGATGTCCTTTAAGGTAGAAGCGCAGCCGCAGTTCCGCGCCGTTCGTTATTCCGACACGGGGCGTGCAAACAATATCCCCTTTAGGCATCGGCTTTGCGCCCGTTTTTCCACCCGTGCACAAGGTCAACGGCCCGCAACGAAGCGAACTCCCGTTTTGGCTTGGCATAATTCCCATGGCCTGAACCCGTTTTCCCGGCCCGCTGCACAGCGCTTTAAGATCCGTCGTCTTTCGGCGCATCTGCATGAGCTCGATGCCGCTTAACGGTTCCAGCGCTCGCACCAGCACGGCTTGGCCGGTGCCTTCTGGCCCGGTCACAACATTGAAACAGTGATACATCCCATAAATAAAATAAATGTAAGCACGCCCCGGAGGTCCAAACATCTCCGCGTTGCGTTTTGTTTTGCCGCGGTAGGCGTGACTGGCGGGATCGTCTTTGAATAAATACGCTTCGGTTTCAATGATTCGCCCCGACGTCGGCCCCTCCAGAGCATCATGTATCAGCACCGTTCCCAGCAGCGCTTGGGCGACAGCGACCGTGCTCTTTTCAAAGAAGGAATGCGGCAGAATCATAGCCCCATTTTAGCCGTGTCGCGCGACGCTTCAAGAAGCCGCGGCACCGCTTGTATTCGCGGAAAGCGCACCGATAACCGGAAGGTCGTCACCGGCCTGGTTGAATTGCTTCGTGGTCAAAATCTGCCGGGGTGCGCTCGCAATTGCAGAACCCGCTGTTTACGCTGATGGAAATTAGTGGAGCCATCCTCTCATGAAGAACAACCGCGGCGTCTTCGCCTCGCTTTTCGTTCTGCTGTGCCTGGCATCGCAATGGACTCTGAACCGCCCTGCCCAAGCGCATCCGCTGACGCAAGGCTTCATGGAAATCATCACCTACAAAGACAAGATCAGCGTTCGAGCCCGCGTCAGCTTGGAAGAAGTGATGGTCTCCAACTCGATGCGTGTCGGCGACGATGACCTGTACTCCATCACCGGCGAGCATTACAAAAAACATGGCCTTTATCTTCTGCGGCACTGGTTTCTCTCCGCTGACGGCATTGCGCTGACTGGAAAATTAATTAGCATCGTGCCGCCAAAACTTGAAGGCGGAAAAATATCGCCGCTCGACCTTCAGAAAGAAAATGTCGTCTTCGAAGCTGAATACCCCATTGCCGCCGCGCCGCGCGAAATCAAGATGTACCAGAACGTTCTGAACGAAGTGAATTACACGCCCGGAAATCCCTGGGAAGCCACGTATGTTCTGCGCATCATGCAGAGCGAACTGGAAGGCGCGGAAGGCATGCTGCTCACCAGCCGCACCCCCGTGACGCATGCCTTTCCACGCAGCGCCGAAGCCCCACTGGCGCCCGCTCCCGAAGCCGTGGCGGCTGTCCAGTTGCCTGCGAGAGTCTCGACCGGCGCGATGATCTGGAATTTTCTCTGCCTCGGCATCGAACACATTCTCACCGGCTACGACCACCTGCTTTTCGTGAGCGCGCTGGTGCTTGCCGCGGCTAGCTTTTGGGAACTGATCAAAGTCGTTGCCGCATTCACCCTGGCGCACACCGTCACCGTGACGGCCTCCGCGCTGAACCTGGTTTCTCTCCCCTCCAACATCGTTGAACCCATGATCGCCGCCAGTATCGTCGTGATCGCGATCCAGAATATTTTCTGGCCCCAGAGCAGTAAAGGTTGGGGGCGGCTCGCCGCCGCTTTCGCGTTCGGCCTGTTTCATGGCCTGGGTTTTTCCAGCGGCCTGCGGGAAGCCATGGGCGGAATGCCGACGTCCGCGGTCGTCACGGCCATCATCGCCTTCAGCATCGGCGTCGAGATCGGCCACCAGATCGTCGTCGTGCCTCTGTTCGCTCTTTTGAGTTTGCTGCGCCGCGCTAAAAAGGAAGAAGCCGAGCGCGAAAAAGTCTCCGCCTTCGCGATGCGCTACGGCTCGGTGGTCATTTCAGTCGCCGGCATGTTCTATCTCTGCGCCTCCCTCGGCCTGATTCAATCCCCCGAAGACCCCGGCGAAAAGCACGACGCCAAGCCAGCCGCCCAGCAGACGCATTGATACGCTCCACCCCGCTTGCATTCACCCCCGCGCTGGTTACAAAAAGTTAAGCGTCAGTCAACGCCAGCCATTCACACGGAGCTTTTCTCTCACCATGTCACCCCTCACCGGCGAACCCATGCAGATCATCACCATCGAACGCCACATTCTCACTCAGCAGCACCATTACCCGGACGCCACCGGCGACCTCACCAGTATCCTTTACGACATGGCCCTGTGCGGAAAAATCATCGCGTCCAAGGTCATTCAGGCCGGACTCACCGGCGTGCTCGGCAGCGCCAACGAACGCAATGTTCAGGGCGAAGAAGTCATGCGCATGGATAAATTCGCCGACTCCATCATCTACCGCCTCAACGACCACACCGGTCGCCTTGCCGTGATGGGCTCCGAAGAAAACGAAGAGATCATTCCCATCCCGTCCAAGTACAAAACCGGCCGCTACGTGCTGCTCTTCGATCCGCTGGACGGCTCATCCAACATCGATGTGAACGTCAGCGTCGGTACGATTTTCGCCATCTACCGCCGCAAGAGCAAAGATGGCCCCGGCACCCTCGACGACTGCCTGCAACCCGGCAAAAATCTCGTCGCCGCCGGTTACGTTATTTATGGCTCCAGCACCATGCTCGTTTACACGACCGGCAACGGCGTGCACGGCTTCACGCTCAACCGCATGGTCGGCGAATTCCTGCTCTCGCATCCCGACATCCGCGTGCCCGCCCAGCCCACGTATTACAGCGTGAATTCCGGCAACGAAAAATACTGGAGTCCCGGAGTGCTCCGTTACATGCGCCATTTGCAGGGCGGCGATGACGAAATGAAGCCGCTCTCGTCGCGCTACATCGGCTCTCTGGTCGCGGATTTCCATCGCAATCTGCTCTCTGGCGGAGTGTACTTCTATCCCGCCGATCGCAAAGATCCCAAAAAGCCGCACGGCAAGTTGCGTCTGACGTACGAAGCCGCGCCCCTCGCCTTCATCGCTGAACAAGCCGGAGGATGGGCGAGCGATGGCGTGCGCCGAATTCTCGATATTGACCCCACGTCGCTGCATCAGCGCACGCCACTCTTTATCGGCGACAAACCGCTGGTCCAGAAAGCCAACGATTTCATCAATCAATACGATAAGTAATCCTGCCGTTGTACCGCAGGCTTCCAGCCTGCCAGTGCCGTTGTACCGCAGGCTTCCAGCCTGCCAGTGCCGTTGTACCGCAGGCTTCCAGCCTGCCAGTGCCGTCGTCGCGCAGGCTTCTAGCCTGCGTTTTTCTCTTTTGACGTTGGAATAATTCGGGTGGTTAAAACTTCACTCAAGCAAAATGAATTTCGATGTGTGCCTTACTCGCAGCAAGATGCCTGCGCGACGCTCACGAGCAGGCTGGAAGCCTGCGGTACCTTACGGCAGCCGGTTATTCTCGCGTGTGAGCCAGGTCAGCGACTCCGCCGTGTTTTCATTGATCTGATGCGGCTGCAGCGCCCACGCCCAGTTGCGTGCGATGACCGTTCCCGGCGTATTGAAGCGCGCTTCCGGGCCGAGGCAGAGCACGTCCTGGTATTGAATAATGAGTAGATCGGCCTTGCTGGCGGCCGCCAGTTTCATCATGTCCCACGAGATGTCGCGCCCGTCGCATTTCATATATCCACGCGCATTTTCTTTGACATAGTGCGGCGCGGAATCGAACCACCCGCGAGTCGTGTCGTTGTCGTGCGTGCCGGTATAAACCACGCAATTGGTGGAATCGAAATGAGTCGGAATGTAAGGATTGTTCGGCTGCCCATCAAAGGCGTATTGCAGCACCTTGGTGCTCATGATGCCCCAGCGGTCTCGCAAATCCTTGATGCGCGGCGTGAGTTCCCCCAGGTCTTCGGCGATAAACGGAAGCTTGCCCAGCGCGTCGCGCGTCTTCTGAAGTAGATCGTGCTCCGGCCCGCGCCGCCAGTGGCCCTTATGCCCGTTCGTCGCCCAGAACTCCGCGTAGCCGCAAAAATAATCCAGCCGGATCACATCGGCCTGCTTGAGATTCGCCTTGAGCCGGTCGATCCACCATTTGTATCCCGTCTCGCGGTGCTTATCCCAGCGAAACAGCGGGTTCCCCCACTTCTGCCCCATCGGAAACGCGCCGCTGGGCGGAGACCCCGCGCAGTATCCACTGTCCAGATCGAATAGCTCCGGCGATTCGGTTCGATCCGCGCTGTCCTCCGCGACGTACATGGGCAGATCGCCGATGATGCGGATGCCCTTCGAATTCGCATACGCCTTCAATTTCGCCAGTTGCTTGTAAAAAATGAACTGTTCGAACCGCACGAACGACGGATCGCAGCCTTCTTTTTTCGACACGAACGACGCGTAATTGTCCAGCCACGCGCTCTCTTCCAGAAATTCATCATAGCCCGATTTCCAATCGCCGGTCTGCGAAAAGATCGCGTACGCTTTCTGCAGATGAAGGTTTTTGTAGCACCGCGCCTTCTCAAAACGAACGCGGCTCTGAAATCCCTGGTTGTCGTACGGCTCAATGTCGCTCTCTTTAAGAAGCTGGTCCTTGACCAGCTCTTCCAGGTTGATCAGCAACGGATTTCCCGCGAACGCCGAAAACGACGAATACGGAGAGTTTCCAAATCCGGTTGGCCCCAGCGGCAAAATCTGCCAATAGCTTTGCTGCGCGGACGCCAGAAAATCAACCCACGTGTAAGCCCACGAACCCAGGTCGCCAATGCTGTGCTCGCTGGGCAGGCTGGTCAGATGCAACAGAATTCCGCTGGCTCGTTTCATGTAGGTTCCGGTTTTTTAAATCCCGCTATCAAACGCGTGTGTGCAGGCGTTGCGCGCGCGCAGCCCGAATGGAAGCATGGCCATGGGTAAGCAGGAATCGTGCCGCCGCGTGGTGACCCACCGCTTTTTATCCGATGCGACGCGCTTGGCAACTGACAGCGCCGCGGGATTGAATTCCGATGGAAGGCGCTGGCTACAAGCTATCCGCCGTCTCGTAATTTTCTTCCACAACCACGGAGATCTCGGAGTCGCGGTGTTCACTTCCATCGAACGTGAGCAGCCGGCCTTTGCCGCCGATCACCGTTTCGATATGAACCGGACGCGACCAGATCGCGGCGATATTCTGCATCGTGTCGCGCGCATGGTCGAGCTTCAGTTCCACACCCTCAAAACGGTGCCGCAAATACAGTTCGCCCCGGTTGGAATAATTCGCATCCGTCACGTAGATGAACGGCTGTCCGGCATTGGTCAGGTTGCCCAAAAACTGCTTCTTAATTTCTTGAAACTCCCGGCTTGAAATTTCGTACACGCCGCTTTTTCGGTTGAACTTGTACGCAAACAGCTTGTGGTCTTCACAGAATTCTTTTGTGAAAAAAGCATCGATGAATGTGACGTCGTTGTGCACGCGGCGGACTTCAAAAATTTTCTCGCGCCCCGCATTGGCCTTCGTATCCCAATTGCGGCGCCGCTCGTAATCGTCGCACCGATCCCACTCCGGCCCGTGCTGCCCCTTGTTCCAGCGCTCTTCGATAGTCCGGTAAAGTTCCACCCCGATCTTATACGGATTGATCTGCCCCTGGCCCATCGCCACCGTGCCCGAATGATGATCGGCGTAGTCGATGATCTCCTGGTCGGTCGCGAGCTTCTCCGTCATCATTCTCGAATGCCAGTACGTCGCCCAGCCCTCGTTCATGATCTTCGTCATGCCCTGCGGCGCGAAATAATACGCCTCCTCGCGCACGATCGTGAGAATGTCCCGTTGCCAGCGCTCCAGCGGAGCGTAGGCGATCAGGAACTGCAGCAGGTCGCGCGTGGGCTCCTCGGGGATGCGCTTCTTTTTCTTGCGATCCTCTTCCAGTTCGCGCCGCTTGGCCTCCAGAAATTCTTTCGGATTCACAAAGCGGTCCATGTAATCCTTGGACCGAATGCGCTCGACCTTGAGCGTGTCATCGTCTTCCTCGGTCAACTGCGACTGCGCCTTGGCCTCTTCCTGGCGCCGGATGTAGGTGGAATGAATATCGATCATGTTTTCAATGCTGAGGCAGCAATCGAGAAACGTCTCCACCGTCTCGTGCCCGTGGCGCTCGGCATAATTGCGAATGCGCGCGCCATGATTGGCCATCTCATCAATCGCTTTGCGGCTGGTGTGCGCGAAGTAACAGTTGTTTTTGAAAAAATCAGAATGCGCGTAGACGTGCGCCATCACGAGCTTCTGGTCGCCGACGGGATTGGACTGCATCAGGTACGCGTAACACGGATCGTTATTGATGACCATCTCGTAAATTTTTGAAAGCCCGTACGTGTATGATTTGCTGAGCTTTTCATATTCCATGCCGAAGCGCCAGTGCGGGTAGCGCGTGGGGAACCCGCCCATCGCCGCGATCTGATTCATCTGATCGTGCGTCAGCACTTCGTACACGACATCAAAGAAGTCGAGCCCGCAATCAATGGCGTGCGCCTTGATCTCTTCCTTCAAGTCATCCAGATCCGCGGTCAGATTCATTTTTTGCCCTCCAACTGCTGCCTCACCCAGGTGCGAAAGTTTGCCAGCAACGTTTCCTCGTCAGTCTTTAAAGACTCCGCGATAAAGCGCGGAATACCTTCGCCGATTGCCACTCCGGGAAACGTCGGGCTTTCCTGAAATTTTTCATACTTGGTTTTTCGCCAAGCGAAAAACTGAAATTCGATGCCATCGTAAAGCCAGATTTCAGACACGCCCAGCGCTTCATAAATACCAAACTTACTCATGGATGAACGCGAGATATCGATCTCAATCATGAGGTCGGGAGGCGGATGAATGCTGAGATCTAAATCGGTGACGCCTCGCATCAGCGCTTCGTTCTTTATGTAAAAGCTGCCGTCGGGTTCGAGTCCTCTCTCTTTGTCCGACCGCTTGCAGGTCATGTGCATCACGCTTTTTCGCTTCAGTTTGAACTCTTCAGTTAAGACGCAAATAAAATAACCGATCAGCGCTCCAGCGTTTTCGTGCTTCCAGTGCGGCGACATGATTTCAAGCGTCCCCTCGTCATACGCAAAACGCGGATTGGTACATTCGCCACGCTCCTCTAGCAACCGCTCATACGTTTCCCAACTGACGTTGTAAAGAAATACGCGATCCTCGGCAGGCGACGCTGTGGCGACATTCTTTCCGTACTCCGCTTGAGTCTCCTCCACTCGCGAGGCGCTCATGAAAACCTCTCTTCCGTCCATGGGTCAGCGTGGTTGTGGTAGCCGCGCACTTCCCAATAGCCGAGTTTGTCGGTCTCAAGAAAAATGATTTCCTTCACCCACTTCGCGCTTTTCCAGAGGTACCGTTTCGGGATCAGCATTCTCACCGGACCGCCGTGGTCCGCCTCGAGCGGCGCGCCGTTCCACGAATGCATGACCATCACGTCATCATCCATGCAGCCTTCAAGATCGAGATTCGTCGAGTACCCATCGAAACTGGTAAAGTAGACAAACTTCGCCTCGGCTTTGACGCCCACATGCGTCGCCAGATCCGCGAAGCTCACTCCCTTGAACGTGCTATCGAGAACGCTCCATGTTGTCACGCAATGCATGTCCGCGACCTGTTCGGTCTGCGGCAATTCCCGAAACTCATTCCACGAAAAAACGTGCGGCCGTTCGACCAATCCTGTGACGCCCAAGCTCCACTTATCCAGAGGCACATCCGGCACGAACCCCAGATCCAAGCGCGGCCACCCTTGAGGCACATGCTGCCCCGGCGGAACTTTCAGACGCGCCGCCGCCGCCTCCGCAACCTGCTCAGGATGCAGAACGCGGCCCTGGTTCTTCGCCGCCCACTTTTCCTTGTTCGCATTCGCGTCAGACATGGCGCATCAAATTCCTGCTTTTGAATGCTGATCGGCGTTGAACGGTGCTACTCGTTGAGACCGCCGTGTTACTACATTTTGGCCATTCACTTTTTGTTCGAGCATGAGCTTTTGCGAGTATGCTCGGAGGTCAAACCCGTGCTCTTCCAAAATTTCCGCGCGAATTTCTCGCACTTCGTCAACGATCGGGTCGTTACTCATGTTAGGGCTCCATTAATTCTTCCGGCGTACATATTGTAGGCGTAGAGATTCCGTATTTGGAATTGATTTTGATCAAAGTGCGCCTTACTCGGCCGCTCGCCAGATGCGCACAGTTCCAAGTCGCCAAATAGTCCATTCCGTGGCACGCCGCAAGCGCAAGATGAAGTGCATCTGACGCGGCTCTCGCCGGGATCCGGGATTTGCAACGCAGTCACGTAGTCGTCAGCTAAATCAACTACTTCCTGTGTGACCGCAAGGGATGCAAACTCTTTCACTGCGGCAAGGCGTGCATTGGCATATTGCTGATTTCCTCGTCCCACTTCGTCCACGACGACTGGCGAAACAAATGAATCGAAAAGGGGCAACGCCTTAGACCACCATTCCCGCGTGATCTGCTGATGCGCGGCAACGACAATATCTCGGCTCGGTAGTGACGATAAATAGCTCACAACAGTGGTCTCGATATAAACTGTTGGCTTCGTCTGTTCCGGCATTGTTTAAGCTCGGTTTCCGCGTTCACTCATGCTTGTCGGTCAAACAAGCTACCCAATGCGTATAGTTTCTTTTCTTATTCATAGTATCTCCGTGGTCTTTTGAAGTTTCCCAGCCACGCCACCCTGTTGCTGACTACGACGCACTCGCAGGTTGGAAGCCTGCGCGACATTCACTTCCCCTTGCCCAAAAACACTTTGATCGCGTCGTAAATCTCTTCCTTGTTCTTGATGTCCACCGAGATCAGATTCTCTTCTTCGATCGCGTCGTCCAGCTTGCGTTTGAATTCGCCCGAGCCATACAGGCTGCGCACCTGACCGTAGCAGAACAGATTCGCCTTCGGCAACAGTTCCTGCCGCAGTATTTGGAAACACTGCTCGTTGTCGCTCAGCAAATTGTCGCCGTCCGAAAAATGGAAGACGTAGATGTTCCAATCCATCGGCGAATAGTGTTTCTCGACCATGTCCGCGCAGAGCCGGTACGCCGAGCTGATCGCGGTGCCGCCGGATTCGCGCGTTTTATAAAATGTCTCCTGATCGACTTCGCGCGCCGCCGCGTCATGCGTCACGTAGCGGCTTTCAATCAGCCGGTATTGGCTGCGCAGCCACGTGTCGATCCAGAACGCCGTCGTGCGCACGAGGTCCTTCTGTTCGTCGCCCATCGAACCGGACACGTCCATCATGTAAAAGATGACGGCGTTGGATTCCGGAACGTGCGTGATCTGCCAGCTTTTGTAAACCTTGTCGGCTTTGATCGGCACGATCACCGGGTCGCCCGGATCGTATTTGCCCGTGGCGATCTGGCGCCGCAACGCGCGAACAAAGGTGCGTTTGAAATGCCGCAGCGATTCGGGGCCTTCACGGCGAATGGAGCTGTAGCGCTCCTTCTCGGCCATGATCGTGCGCTTGCCTTTGGGAAGAATATTGGGCAGTTCGAGCTCTTCGCCGAGAATCTTCGCCAGCTCCTCCAGCGTTAGATCCACTTCCAAAATGTGCTCGCCCGGCTGATCGCCCGCCTCGCCCGTGCCGTCGCCATCCTGCGGCTGCCCGCTCAGCGGGTCGCCGACCTGGCCTTCACCGGATCCCACGCCGCCCGAATTGCGCCCGAATCTGAAATGCGGCAGATCGATCTGCGGCAGCGGAATCGAAACGATGTCCTTGCCTTTTTTGCCGATCATCTCGCCCTGCGTCATGTACTTACGCAGTTCTTTTTTTATTTTGCCGCGCACGATCTGGCGAAAGCGCGAATGGTCGCGTTCGATCTTGGAAATAGATTCGTAGTTGGAGTCCGGTGGCGCCATGCAGCGTGTTCCCTTCTTCCCTTTAGTATACAACCAACCCGGTGCATTGGCCTCTTTCAGGCATCAGCAAAAATACCTGCTTCGCCCAAGTCGTTGGAATTTTCAATTGAGAAAGTGTGAATCAGCCCGTAATCAGGCGCGACGCCGCATTCGCGGAGTGTTCTGGCGGCGCGCGCCGCTGACGCGCACCGGGACCGGCATGGGGAGAATTGCCCAGTGGAAATAACCGGCGACGATGAACGCGGAGACCATCGTGATCAGCGCGACGCTCGCCCAGAACTCTTTCACCATGGGCGTTACCGGCCCGACCTGCAGCGAAAAGAAGACGGCGATAAGCGACCAGACGATCGGCATCACGAAAAAAGGAATCGTCAGTCCTGCCGCGATAACGCGCAGTTTCCAGATCGACCCTTGAATGTACTGAGCCTGCTCTTTGGGCATCGGCTGCGATATAAAATGCCGCCCGCTTTCCGACGCTTTATGCAGTAACCGCGCGGAAGCGCGTTGCCAGTAGGCCATCAGTTCCAACAAGCGCTGCCGGATGGCCCGCAATGCCAGCGTCCAGGTGGCCACGATCCCAATGATAACGATGTAGCGAACGTGGCGCTCCCACGAGTGACCATCGGCAAATCGGTCCAATATCAAGAGTCCGGAAGTGCACAGTGCCTGAGCAGAGGTGGCCCATAACCAGGAAGTGCTTGAAACGGGTTTCTCTGTGCCCTCGAAGGGGTCGAAAGACTTAGCAGGAGTTGGCTTTTGCGTCATCATTCCCCCACTCAATACCTAACGAAATACGCTACTACTCCCATCTTGCACCGCCAGTGCCAATCTTATGCTTCTGACCCTTTTACTACATCTAAACATCAATGGCTCTTACGCGACAATGCCTCGGCGAATTGCTTATACGCTTCCGTTGCCATGCCTGCATTCAGAGTCGCAAGGACATCCTTGAACCGCTCGCCAAATAGCGCCTCAACATCGAGCCATAATCCCGGAAAAACAGTGGACCGGTAAATCCGATCCGCAGGCAACGCAAGCAGTGAAAATCCCCCGCCGCTGTGCACATGCCAGAGTACTTCTCGTTCGTGCAGCAGCACCGTAATATATTCTTTCACTCCGGCTCGCGCGTAGAGCGATAACTTTTCGTTCAGATCGTAGGCCGCCGTGGTCAGACACACTTCCGCCACGAGTTCTGGCGCGCCTGTGAGGTACTTTCCGAGTACTTTCGATTGGCCGCCGTAGTCCTCCCGAATTCGAAGAAAGGCGTCGGGCTGAGGTGCGTCACCCGCCATAAGAAACGTCGTATTAGCTAACGTTTCACAACCGGGAGTAGCATCGACGTAATGGCCAATCCATCGTAAAACCAGATATTCCATTTGTCCCGAAATATACGAAACTGGCGACATGTACACGACTCCGTTGATCAGTTCCGCCCGCTTGATATCGGGATCGGCTTCGCAGCGCGTTTCAAACTCCTCCCACGTCAAGTGGTCGCCATTGGCAAGGGGCGGAGGCTGGATCGTGTTTGTTTCAGACCTGATCATTTCGCGCCTTTAACTCTTGCTCTTTGATTTCGTATCACCACGCGCGAAGATGCTGGCCACGAAATTAAGGACGTCTGTCGCCGATTCTTCATCGTACCCAAAATTGCGGATCAGACGGCTTTTCACGATGTCGATCTTTTCCTGCGTTTCGCGGTCCACCACCGACGACACCAGCGTGCTCAGCTTGATCGAATCCTTCTGGTCCTCGAACAGTTTCAGTTCCAGAGCGCGGTGCAGGCGTTCGTTCATGCGGAAGTCGAAGTGCCGGCCGTCGATCGCCAGCGCGCCAATATAGTTCATGATCTCGCGCCTGAAATCGTCCTTGCGGCTCTCCGGGATCTCGATCTTCTCTTCGATGCTGCGCATCAACCGTTCGTCGGGCGGTTCGGCCTGTCCTGTATACTTGTTGCGCACCTTTTCCTTCTGTGTATACGCCTTGATACTATCGATGTAATTCTGGCACAACTTGGCAATCGCTTCTTCATCCGCGCTGATGGCGCGCTGCACCTCATTTTTCACGATCTCTTCGTACTCTTCGCGCACCACCGCCAGCAGTTCACGGTAGCGCTTGCGCTGTTCTTCGTTGGTGATCAGCGAATGATGCTGCAGGCCCTGCTCCAGTTCGTTGAGCACCATGAACGGATTGACCGATGTGGCGCTCGTGTTGGAGACCAGCGCGTTGGACAGCTTGTCCTGGATGTAGCGCGGCGAGATGCCGTTCATGCCTTCGCGCGGCGCTTCCTGTTTTAGTTCGCCCACGTTATCTTCGGTGTAGCCCGGCAGCGTTTTTCCGGCATACAATTTCAGTTTCTGCATGAGTGAAAGCTGCGCCTTCTTCGGCTCTTCTAGACGCGTCAACACCGCCCACATCGCCGCAATTTCGATCGTGTGCGGCGCGATGTGTTTCTTCACGCGCTCCTTGTTGAAATCGCGTTCGTAGATTTTCATCTCGTCCTGAATCTTGCAGTTGTACGGAATATCGATCTTTACCGTACGATCGCGAAACGCTTCCATCATTTCATTGGATTGCAGCTTTTTATATTCCGGTTCGTTGGTGTGGCCCAGGATCACTTCGTCGATGTCTGTTTGCGCGAATTTCTTCGGCTTGATTTTGTGTTCCTGGCTGGCTCCGAGCAGATCGTAGAGGAACGCTACATCCAACTTCAGCACTTCGATGAACTCGATCATGCCGCGATTGGCGACATTGAATTCGCCGTCAAAATTAAACGCGCGCGGATCGCTGTCCGATCCGTACTCGGCAATCTTGCGGTAATTGATGTCGCCGGTCAGTTCCGTCGAATCCTGATTCTTTTCGTCCTTCGGTTGGAACGTGCCGATGCCCACGCGGTCTTTCTCCGACAGGACCATGCGGCGCACCCGGATATGCTTCATCACTTTCGCCCAGTCACCGCTGTACTTGTCCATCATGGAGCGGAAAATGTAGCGGCAGAATGGGCACAGATCGCCCTCGATGACGACTTTATGGTCGCTCTTGGAGCGCGTGTTGATTTCCGTTGACGACCGATCACGCTGGTCAAATGGAATCAGTTTGAGCGGTTCTTCGTGCATGGGGCAGGGCTGAATGGAATCCTGGCCTTGCATGTCGGGAATGTCCCAGGAAAAAGTATAGAGCGCGCCGCGCTCGGTCTTGGAATAAACCTCCAGCCCCTTTTTCAGCAGCCGCGCAATGGTGCTCTTGGCGCTGCCGACCGGTCCGTGCAGAAGCAGCACGCGCCGCTCCGTGCCGTAGCCCATCGCCGCCGATTTGATCACGCTGACCAGCCGCATCAGCGAACGATCCATGCCGAAGACACCATCGCGTCCATGGGAAATAGGATCGCTGAAGAATTTAAAATGAGTCAGCTTGTCGCGGTGTTCGGTGATCTCTTCCTGCCCGTAGGAGAGAATCATGTCGTACAGCCGCTGATAGGCATTGCGTGTGACGCGCGGATCTTTCAGGACGAGGTCGAGGTATTCATCGAAACTGCCTTCCCAACTCAAGGTGCGAAACTGTTCGACATCCGTACCGCTAGCAATCGTATTAAAGAGGCTGCTGGGCATGCGACACTCCCCCGTTTATACCTGCGAAACCCGCTGAACCGCTCGCAATGTGCACACATTCAATGCCAGTTGCTTTGAGTGAATAACAGCAACACCGGTGCGTCAGCGAACGAATGACACCGTGAGCGCCGGCGAGTCAATTTTAAAATGCCAAAGGGCTGGAACATCACGTACACTCTATACTCCGCGTTTCGGTTTATGTCAATGTTTGGGTCGCTGCTTAGCCATTTGCTCAGTCACTTTATTTAGCCACAATCAAGAGTCCATTCCCTGCTCTACTTTAAAGTTCGTTGACGGAATCATCTCGCGCGGCAATCCTTTTGCCTCCGGAGAGCCCTTCATGAAGACCCTTTGTGCCGTACTCCTAGTTGTAAAATGTTGCACCTGTGTGGTGGGTGGGGAGACTGAAGCGGCGACGCGTGCTGCAAGTTCCGGCGACCAGTTCATGCAGCAGAAGCGTTACGCGCAGGCGCTGACTGCTTATAAGGAGGGCCTCGCCGCCTCGCCGCAGTCCACGTCGCTCCTTTATAATGGGGGGCTCGCGGCCTACTTGGAGAAGGATTACACGTCCGCCCTAAAACTCTGGTCGGCGCTGAAAAGCCTGCAACCCGGCGATCATCAGGTGCGTTCGAAACTCATTCAAACGTACCAGGCCGCCGGCGAATTCGTGGCGCGCGACAAAGAACGCGCCGCGATGCTGCTGCTGCACCCCATGAGTCAGGACGCGGAGTTCAAAAAGAAAGATTCGTATTGTCTTGAACAGTTCGAGGTGGCCGGCGCGTCCGTGCGTGCCTACGAATTTTTTGAACTCAAAGGCGAGTTCGCGGTGCGTTATCTATTTAGCATTCTGAACGACGATGGCGCCACCGAAAAATACCGCCTGACGCTCGGCTCATACGACATCACCAACGCCATCGCCAGAGAGAACGGAAATCTCAAACCGGGCGAGCGCCGTTTTCATCTCGACGGTTATTACGATGCCGGAAAAACGCACAAGACCTACGGGCTCTTCCGCAACGAACCCACCTACGACGAAGCCCGCGCCATGGTCATCAACGTGATCAGCGGCAAACACATGGCCCTCGAAGATTTGAAAAAGTAATCGTCGCGCAGGCTTCCAGCCTGCGCGTTCTATTTCCCGCGGTCGATCTTTTCCCTCCCGGGGACAGCAGTGTCCCCGCCACCCCTGCAGTCATTACTTTTCCCTTCCGTCTTCCGTGCCGGCCCCACGCCGCATGCGCTTCCTGCCCGCGCGAGCGCGCTCTAACCGCGCGCCTTCGCCTTCACCCATTTCTTCGTGGCCACCGGAATTTTCCGCTTCGCCGCGGACTTAACCGTTCCCGCGCCGTGTCCGTTCTTGGACGCCGCCGCCTTCCCGTTCTTCTCCGGTCCCATCCCGACTTGCACGACATTCTCATCCAGCGGAAAGTCCGCCAGCAGGGAATGCAAATCCTTCAGCGTCACTTCCTCCACCCGCTGCAGCATCTCTTCGCTCGTCAGCAGCTCGCGCCGCACCGACCACTGATGCATGAGCTGGCGGAACCGGTTGAACGGCGTTTCAGCATGGAAGACCAGTGCCGTGCGCGCGCGATTCTTGACGCGTTGAAGCTCTTCCTCTTTTATGCCCTTCTTCAGCTTGCCCGCTTCCGCGCGAATGATCGCGGCGACCTTCTCCGCTTTCGACGGATCGCACGACGCGTGAGCTGCCATCAGACCGGTGTCGCTGAATCCCCAATAGGAGGCGCCGGCCTCTTCCGCCAACCCCGCGTGCCGCACGGACCAGTAAATGCGCGAGTTCTTGTCGTCGCCCAGAATATTTCCCAGCAGCATCGACGCGATGCTGCGCCGGTCGCTCATCGGAATCGCCGGCCACATCATGATCAGGTGCTGGCGCGTTACATCTTTGCGCGTCAGCGATTTCCCGCCCTTATGGAATCCCGGCGTCACTGGAATGTTTTCCGCGCGCGGCCCCGATCGCGATCCCCACAACTGCTCAACCTGTTCCAGCAGCGCCTTCTCGTCGATGTTGCCGCAGGCGAACAACGTGATGTTGCTCGGCACGTAGCGCTGCTTGAAATAGTCCAGCATCTGCTGGCGCGTCATCTTCCCGACCGTCTTCGGCGTGCCTAGAATATTGCTGCTGAGGCGGTGGCCCGCGAACGCAATCCTCATCGCTTCTTCGAATGCGATGTGCTCCGGCATGTCGTTGTAACGCGCGATCTCTTCCAGGATCACTTTCTTTTCCGTCGTGAATTCGTCTTCGGGCAGCGCCGGCGCCAGCATGTCGCTGAGCAAATCCATCGCTCGCGGCACTTCATCGTTCAGCACCCAGGCGTAATAGCAGGTCTCCTCCCAGCTCGTGAACGCGTTGTAGCGCGCACCCATCTGATCGAAGTCCCGGTTGATCTCCTGCCAGCCGCGATTCTGCGTTCCCTTGAACATCATGTGCTCAAGAAAATGCGAGACGCCATCAATCTTCGGATCCTCGTCGCGCGCTCCCGTTCTGATCTGGAATCCCACCGCCGTCGATACCGTCTGCGGCATAAATTCCAGAACCAGGGTGAGACCATTATGTAATTGATGAACACTGAAGCGCTTGGGCATTGGAGGTTTTCCCAGAAGAGAATGCGAGTGCGTCATGCCGGCGACACGAGAACCGGTTTGCCATCTGGACCGACCCACTGGGGCTCCGATCCGTCAGCATAATACTCCTTTTTGAACACAGGAACACGCGTTTTCAAGGTATCGATCAGCCAGCGGCAGCCCTCAAACGCCGCCGCCCGGTGAGCGCTGCTAACGGCAATGGCCACACTGACTTCCCCGATCTCAAGCCGTCCCAATCGATGCTTGATGGCCACTCCGCTTAAGCCGAATTTCTGCACCGCTTCCCGCGCCAGAGTCTCCAGCGTCTTTTGCGCCAGGGCTTCATGCGCTTCGTATTCCAGGTGAAGCACCGCTTTTCCCAGATGCTCCCGCCGCGTCGCGCCCGTGAACGTCACGACCGCTCCCGCCGCCGGTGTTGCCACTCGCGCTTCCACCGCCGCGACGTTGATGACCTCTCGCGTCAACGCCGCTTCTGTCTTTTCCGGAGTCTGCGCCAGGGCTTATCCTCCGCCGTATGGCGGCATCAAATCCACCACATCGTCCTGCCGCAGCACGTGGCCGGAGCGCACGATTTCATCGCTCACCGCCACATGCAGCGACGGCGCCAGCCGCTCAAAGAGTGGGTGCCGTTCCATAAACGATTTCAAGAGATCTGAGACAGTGGGTGCAGCCGATTGAAATTCAAACGTGTCATTGGAGAGCCCCGTCTTCTCGCGAAGCAATCCATGATATCGAACCAGAATCCGCATCATTCGCTCTGTTCAATGAAACGCCGAGACCGCCAAGAGTTATTTTTAACGTTCCTCTTGGCGATCTTGGCGTCCTTGGCGTCCTTGGCGTAAAAAAAGTTATCCCAGCTTCGCCAAAGCGTCTTGCACGGCCTTCATGTCGCGGGCTTCCGGCGTCGTCTCCTGAATGCCCACATAAGCCACCTTGCCGCTCTTATCCACGATCACCGTCGCACGCTGGCTGATGAACGGAACCTTCGGATGCTCCAAGCCGTATTTGCGGGTGATCTCCAGCATCGGATCAGCCAGGAGATCGTGACCAATCTTGCGGTCTGCCTTGAACGCGCGATGGCTCCACATGCTATCGCGGCTGATGCCTACGACGACGCGGTCCGCGCCGTAAAGGCTCTTATCGGTGCTGATCGCACAGTTCTCTTTTTCGCAGGTCGGACTCCAATCCAGCGGATACCACAGCAGCACCACGCTCTTGCCCTTCTGCGCCGAGAGTGTCCATTCCTTATCGTCCTGAGTCTTCAGCGTGAAATCCGGTGCCGTCTCGCCGACGTTGACTGTAGCCATAAACGAACGCCTCCATTAAGTGTGTGTTTGACGCCTTACTTGAAAAGCGGCGCGGCCGAACGCCCCGCAGGGCGATAACAGCGCCGCTGAAACAGACGCGCCAGTTTAGTGTAGAGATACGGGATGGGTCAAGCGAACCCGAAAAATGATGTCGCGCCGAAGCAATATTAGAAAACCCCTTCAGAGCTTGGCAGCCTGAGGCTTGAACGCTGCCGCGCTCAGCAGAAGGGCATACGGAATCCGGCCGCTGTCACGCGGTTTATCAGCGGGCTTCGCGCGGCCAGCCTTGCAATCCAGACACTTCTGAAGTTCCAATTCCGGATCAGCGGAATGAGGTATGAGGATTCCGCAATTGCAGCAGTAGTTTATCAACATGATGAGGTTCCCGCATCCGAGTTTTGGTCGTCGAGTAGATAGAACACAAAAGGCGGGCCGTAGTGTAACCTCAAATAGTGTGATCAATATAAAGCTGTAATTAAAGGCAAATGAATCAACGTGTCACTTATTGAGGCCCGCAAAAAAAATTGCACGTAAGCAATCAACGAATGAATGCACCTTCACGCCAATTTCTAAAGTGATGCTTGAGAACCCGTTGAATCGTTTTGAACACCCGTGATTAAAACAAGAGCGCCGGCGACCTTCATCACCGGCACTCCGTTAAGATTATTTGATTGGAGAATAATCCGTCGGCTTCATATAGAGGACATCCGCTTTTTCGACCAGTTTGCCGTTCACTTCCGACGCCGTTTTCGCCTTCACCCAATCCGGATCGGCCATGAACGCTTTCCAGCAGGACTCGCGCGCTTCCTTGCTCGGGTAGGCCAGGATGTAAACCAGCGTGTCGGGCTTTTCAACCGGAACCCAGTAGCCGATCAACGCCATGCCGTGCTTCACAAATAGTTTGTTCGTGTGATCTCGAAACCGCGAATGCATCGCCTCCGCTTTTCCGGGCGCCGCGTAATACGTGCGCATTTCAAAATAGCGCTCGCCGCCGGCCGGCTTGTCTTCCGCCTGCACCGAAAACGAACACACCAGCACCAACAACACAACTGCCCAGCCCGCATGAATCATGACGTCGCTCTCCTGTAGTGGTTGACCCGCCAGCCTAACCGAACGTTCCAACGACTTTCAACACAAAGACTCAAAGACCCGAAGCCGCAAAGAGTTTTTAAAATCCACGCCTGGCGTTGCATTCATAAACCCCTGCCTTTCTTCGTGTCTTTGAGTCTTATCAAATCCGTTTGCTGTTGTCTCCCTCCGCGGCTAAATGAACCCCATGCTTCTCGATACCAATCTCAAAATCACCCCGTCCAATGCGGCCTCGAAACTGGACGCCATTGTCGATGCCATTATTCAAGATTTAAAAAATGGCCTGCGCGTCGCGCAGCACGCTGAAGCGCTAAGAGCCTACGGCGCCGAAGCCACCGCGCGGCTCATCCACCATCTGCGCACGGACGAAGCCGCCGTCTCGGTCGCGCTCTTCGCCTTGCAGCAATGCTGGTCGCCTCTGGCACGGGAACCCGTCGCGGCGATCCTGAAGTCAGCCGACGAATCACAACGCAAGCTCGCCACCGTCCTGCTCGTCAACAACGAGGGCTATGCCGCGCTGATCGACGCCTGCGCGCCGCTCGCCGATCACCCCGATCCCGCCATCGCCGGCTTTTCTCTGGAACGCGCCGAGGCCGAATCGCCGGACCTCGCGCGCATCACCCGCGCTCTGGCCCGCAAGGAACTTTGGAGCTGCGTCTGGAAGTATCTTCCGCGCTATTATTCACCCACGCTGACTCCCGCCACGCGCGCCATTCTTGAGCACGGTAGCGCCGACGCGCCTCTGGGCGCCCTGGTTTCTTTGATTCATCAAAACGACCGCTCTGCAGAAACCCGCGCGCGGATGTCCGGCTTTCTTCAGAACGAACACGCCAACGTGCGTGAACTCGCGGGCGAATACCTGCTCTGGCACGGCCACGAGCCCCACCGCGCGGCGCTCTCCGCGGCGATGCAAAAGGAATCCGACGTCTACGCGCGCGGTTCGATCGAAGCCGCGCTGGCCGCGCTCGACCGCCGGAAAAAAAGCCCTTCGCTTCCCGATACCCTCACGCTATCCGCGCCGCTTTCCTACGCCGAAGCGCTCACGCGGCTGCGGTCCAAGGACACGCCGGAATCGCGCGCCGAAGCGTTCGCGCTCTACGCCTGGAAGGAACCCTTCGAACCGCATTGCGCGTACCGCGGCCAGACGCTCTCAAACGCCTTCCTCGCCGAACGCCAGGCGCGGCTGCAGCTTCAGGCCACGTTGTTCAGCGTCCCGATCAACATGTTCGCCGAACAAACCGTGTTCCGCGGCGCCTTCTCCGCTCCCGAGGCAACCACGCTGATTGCGCCCGTCCGAACGTTTTTCGACCCGGCGCGCCAGAGCTACGCCAAAGACATGAAAGATTCCAAAGACGGTTTCGGCGGCATGGTCCACATCGGTGATGACATCCTGTGGAACCGCGAACACCGAAGCGTCGTCAGCATCGGCAACGGCCTGGTGCGCCAAGTCAGTTGCACGCCGACGTGGGGCACCGTCATCGTCGTCGAACACACGCTGCCGTTCGCTCAGAAAGTCTGCTCACTCTATGCCCATCTCAGCCCCTTTATATGTGTGCGTCCCGGAGAGGTGGTGACGCAGGGCCAGAAACTCGGCGCCATCGGGCGCAGTTTTGCCTACGAAAACGGCGGCTATCTGTCACACCTTCATTTTGGAATTCACGAAGGCCCGTACGGGCTGCTGCCGCATCCCGGCGGCATGGCCGACGTCCGCTGGCAGGGCGTGCAATACCGGGGCAAAGTTCTCGACGCGAATCCGGAAGAAACAGGGATCGAAATTTTCACGCCGCGCGGCGTCTATCACGTCCGCAAACCCACCACGTGGGTCAGCGGCTACATTTCAAAACGCGCTTGGGACGAAGGCCAACATGGCTGGTGCGACCCCCAGAAATTCATCCGCGAGCACCTGAATCCGTAGCCGTTCTGACCGCGCGTCCGGCTCGGCGGGGATTCCGTGTGACATGCGGAGGATTGGTGCGTGGAAGATGGTTTTAACTCGCAGGCTAGAAGCCTGCGCGACGGTAGCGGATCGGGATTTTTCCCAACGGCCTGACGGGGCTGAGAGCCCCGTCTACTTCGGGGGTCGATGGGCACTGGCTGCGGCCAGTGGCACCCAGGTTGGGGCAAGCTGGGTGCGGGATTTTTTTATAAGGCGACGAATTGTCAGTCGATCAGCACTTCTTTGCCGGACTCGGCGGAATGGTAGATCGCGTCGAGCATCTTCTGGACCATCAGGCCGTGCTCGGCGGGGGCTTCGCTGGGGCGGCCGTAAAGACAGACGTCGACGAAATGCCTCATCTTGTGGGGGAAGACTTCGACCTTGGGAATGAAGGCGGGGGTGGCGTTTAACATCATGCCGGCCTGATCGTGGAAGATCGTCGTGGGGTCGTAGGTCGCGCCGCCTTTTTCACCGAAGATCTGGAACGTCCATTGGTCTTTTTCGATGTGCGCGGCGAAGGCGGATTCGATGTGAATGACGGTGCCCGTCTTCATGCGGATGTGGCCGACGGCGAGGTCTTCCACCGTGTAATTTTCATGATCCCAACCGGGCCACTGCGAGGCGACATCGGAGGGTTTGTTGCCGAGGAACGTGAAGATGCTGCCTGTGGCGGCGGCGGGTTCCGGCGAACCGATGGCGTAGTGCGCCATTTCAAGCACGTGAACGCCGATGTCGATCAGCGGGCCGCCGCCCTGCAGATCTTTGCGGCCGAAGACGCCCCAGTTGGGAATACCGCGGCGGCGCAAGGCCTGCACGCGCACGTACAGAATTTTGCCGAAGAGGCCTTCGTCCACGGCGCGCTTGAGCATCTGAGTACGGCCGTCGAAGCGGTGCTGAAAACCGATGACCAGATGCTTTTTGTTTTTCTTCGCGACGTCGATCATCTTCTGGCCCTCGGTCGCGTTGAGAGCGAGCGGCTTTTCAACCAGCACGTGGCAGCCGGCGTTGAGGGCGTCCACGGTCGGCTGCAGATGCACACCGTTGGGCGTGCAGACACTCACGGCGTCGGGACGCGCTTCTTTCAGCATGGATTTCCAATCGCTGAAAAGAGCGGTGATGCCGTGTTTCTGGCTGAACTTTTTGAGATTGGCGTCACTGACATCGCAGGCGCCGACGATTTCGACATCTTCGAATTTCTGGTAGTGCTCGGTATGCGCGTTGGAGATGCCGCCGGCGCCGATGATGGCAACGCGCAGCTTCTTCTTCTTTTCTGTCTCCGCCTTGGCCATGGGAACCGGTCCTCTCGAACGTGAGCTGCGCTGGGTCATCGGATCTTCCTGAATACCGAACTCATGTATAAATGCAACCGGCGCCTCAGTTGGTGCGCGGTTCAAGAACAGTGCGTGTCGGTGAAGACTATTACTTCCTCTTTTTCTTTGTCCGGTATTTTTCAGATCGAACAACCTATAACTAGTGCCGCAGTGGGGAGGGGACGTGTTTCATGCATGCAGGCAACTGTCAGCCGCGGGGCTGATGGCGTGCCTTTACGTCAACGCCCTCTATGCCGCCACCACGTACGAAGTGGGGCCGGGGAAACCGCTGGCCAGCATCGGCGCGGTGCCCTGGCATACGCTGAGGGCCGGCGACACCGTTCTCATCCATGCGCGCGCGACTCCTTATAAGGAGAAGTGGGTGATCTGCCGGCACGACACTTCGTGATCGTGGCACCCAACGGCAGGGGCGACATGGCTTGGGACGTCAAATGTGGAGTCGAGTCTTGCCACCCGCCAAAGCGCTCAACAGGCAATAAATAATATGACAGCGGATAAAGCGAAGGACATCTTGTCGAAGATTTCTCCTGAGGACCTAAAAAAGATTGCGGAGTGGTATAGGCAGGTTGCGAAATGTAATGAAAACAGTCCAGTAAACACGCCATCGCTACGTGCAGAATTGATTGAAAAGATTCTAAACCTGGGGAACTAATGTTTACTCTTCCTGACACTATTATTGTTCCGCGTGAATTCTTTAAGGGCACTTGGAACGCTAAGTATTGGAAAAATACCCCGGGGCCATTTTACAGCACAACTGAAAACTTGATGTCACTTTTGGCCTTAAACGAAGATCCACATCATCTTCTTTATGATGAGCACTGTGAGTTTATTTGGAGGCAGCCAATTACATCAGAGGACTTTTCAAGATGTATATCTGCGATGAGTAGAGATGAAGTCAGTTCGTATCAAATCGATGGGAACGATCACTGGACTTCTGACTCGGTAAGAGATTGGTGGCAGCGCCGAGGAGAATTGGTCGATTGGTGCAACCAGCATCTAAGTAGACCTGTTAGAGACCAGACTAGGTTTTTGCACGGGGACCCTAATTCTACCGCACCTGATTTAGTTTTGGCATACCTTCGCTATTTAGATGGAGGCATTTCAAACTATCTTCGCCAATATCTGTTCTGGTTGGAAAATCAACGATTGCCTAACCAGGGAGAATCAGTCCCTGACCTGTGAAGCTGTCTGCTAGTTGGAGAACACAAATCAATGCACGGGCGGCAGCGTGCTGTTCAATAATTGAGTTCCGGCAACCGACGCGACAGTTCACGCCCGTCCTGTGCAAAAAGATCGTTCAGGGTAAGTGGCTGTCAGTGATGATGGTTGCTGTGTGAGCAGAGTTGCATGCTTTCTAAGGCAATCTCGATTCTAACATGGGCGGGTGGCAAGACTCGACTCCACAGTTGACTTCCCAAGCCGTGTCGCCCCTGCCGTTGGGTGCCACGATCACGAAGTGTCGTGCCGGAGCGAGTTACGATTCGCGGAGCGCTTCGTCCCAC
>Ga0163155_10001399_pt1 | contig 29206 bp, 27 predicted proteins | sample OliLakLV19SP4G1_FD_148611 | JGI IMG/M metagenome (GOLD analysis project Ga0163155, IMG submission 148611) | Freshwater microbial mat bacterial communities from Lake Vanda, McMurdo Dry Valleys, Antarctica - Oligotrophic Lake LV.19.SP4.G1 | ecosystem: Environmental > Aquatic > Freshwater > Lake >... | reverse complement strand
GTAACCCAGGAATATCAAGTACAGCAGAGTGTTGGGGCGTTAGCATGGACGCAGAAAAGTTTATTGTTTGGGTGTGCCCTACTGAGCACACCTTTTTTTGGCCTCTTCTATTTTCGCCCATCTTCTTTAGAGTCCCCCAAGCGTCAGATGTGCCCGTTTCTGGCTCTGGTGTTGCCGCTGGTGCTGTTGCTTCTGGAGTTTGAATCATCCCGGCGGCGGGGACTTTCACGCCTCTAGCTTTGAGTAACGTCCCTTGCCGCGACAAATTGTAGTGAAAGTAATGTTGCGTCGCCGCCGCATTCGGCAAGCTCTGCCCTTGCTCGTCCAACAGATGCCCCAGGTAGTGTTGCAAAAAGCGATGCTCATTTTTATGCTCCGGGCAAAAGAAGTGAATCGCGATCGCGCCATAGAGTGCCCGTAAGCGATGGACGCTCACCGTTTTGAAACCCTCTAACACAGGCACCAGGTCAGCAAAGTGTTTCTTGACCCGCGTATTAACCCGCGTGTTGAAGGCTGTAATCGACGGGTCATCATGCCCTTTGCCGTGCAACGCCTTCACCGCTGGCAGAGCGCGAAACCGCTCCAGGTGTGGTAGCAAGGACTTGACTGGCACTAGCGTCAGAATGTCAAACGGTGGGGTCACATCCTTCTGTTGCCCCTCAAACCGTAATTTGTAGGAGTGTTCGGTGGCGGTAAACGTGCCCTTACTCACCACTTCGGTATGCCGTCTGCCTGTGAGTGCTGCCAGCGCAATGGCAAGTGTTTCCGGTTCGTTTGACTCTAGCAGCGCCTCACATTGCTCCAGGTAAAGGTCAAGCTCGACCGTCACCAGACTATCCTGCCGTGTGTTGTTCTTTTGGGCAGTGAGTCCCCGTAGCTCGTTCTGTGTCTCCGGATCGAAGGTCAGGAGCTTGAGTGGGTAGTAGGTCTGGGTTGATCCTTTGTCGCTGCCATCGCGTTTAGTCCACGGCTTGTTAAAGCTGTTTTGCTCCGTGAACTTGATTTGTCCAGTGTTGATCGCTTCTTTCAGCAGCCTGTTACAAGCCGGGAGATAAACACTATTCACACTGCCTGCGGGATAGCCTTCCAGCAATAAGGTTTTTTCGGCTGCACAGAGTGCTTGGAGGCGCTCGTAGGTATCCTCACCCCGTTGATTGAGACTGATCAACTGATCCCGCAGCAGCAACGTCAAGACCTCGCGTTCTTCTCTGGTCATGCGAGTGCGATCGGCTTTGGTGATGCGCTGGCGAAAGCGGGTCACAATCTCCTCTCTCGTTAAATCAAAGCGGGTGGCAGTACTCATGGTGGCTTCTGTGCTGTGGCTCAAGTCATGATCAGTATATACGAAATACGCGCATAGATTACATATAAAACTATGCGCGTATTTTGCTGTGGCTGATGCTTTGCTTTGGTTCACGTATTGCATGAATGCCGCGCCAGCAGCAAATGGTGTCGCGTCTCTCGGTAATTGACATCGATCTCGCGTTATTTGTCCTTAAAGCTTGAAAGCTCTATTGGGCAGGTTTTTAAGAGAAAGGCTTCTTGGCAAGAAGTCCCAGGAAGCATCGCTTTGAAGTGATCAATTTTGAGCGTTCCTCATGAATGAAACAGCTCTATAGCAGGGCTTTCTGAGTTGAGAGGACAAAGAGCGTGAGACTCTCACAAGGAAATTGTGGTCATGTATCGTGAGATTATTTAAAGTCTACTGCTATTGACCTATAATCTACTCACCGCAGGTGCTTTGGCTCTTTTCCCAGTGGTCATTTACCGTGAGATTTCGGTCATTTAGTGAGAGACGCGACAAATACCGATGCGCCCATCGAATCGGGTCAAGCCTCTACCCTTTTTCTCAAACAAATTCAGCCGCTTAAGTTTCCCGGTGCAACAACGGCGACTTTCACTAATTTGTTGATTAAAACGATCGATGCTCAAGGCAAGCAACAGTTACACAGCTTCAATGTAGTGGCTGCAAATGGCTCGCCAGAGTACAGTGGTGTGCAGGTGTCCAGAACTGCTGCTAAAACTAATCCGATCGCACCAACGCTTTCCACTCCAGAGATGTTGGAGCGGGTAGAGGCGGGGATACAGGTGGCGGTTGCTCGTGGACTCGCCCAGGCAGATGATCCACTCTTCGAGCGAGTCCGTCAGTTTACCCTCGCAGCTCGGAGCGGCATTCCCCTTGCGATTGCTGCCAGACAAGTCAATCTCTCTCCTGCACTGATTCTCAAACTCAGCCAGTTGGGATTACAACTTACTCGATAGGTTGCTTTGACCTCGGAATTGAGCATTAGCCTTGCTTTTCATACGTTTCAAGGATGAAGGTTGGGATTATCAGCCAGTAAACTTTCAGCTTGCGCGATCGCGAGTAGACGAGTATCCGCCGTCAAAAAAGTCAGGGATGCAACATTGGGTAGTGATAGTTGCCCCTGAAGGCTGAGGGCTGCGGCAAGCTGAACCGCATCGTAGGCTCTGAGGGGATGTTGATTGACCAGTTGCCCTGCTAAATCGATGACTGTGTTGTTGATCGCAACGATGAAATACTGAGTGTTCCAATGGGCGCGGAAGGCTGCCAAAACCTGATTGGCTTGAAGACTGGAGATGCTACTTTCTCGTTGACGACGAGCAACAGCACTACAAATTTCGACCCAGGCAATGTGGGCGACGATGAGCAGATTTTGGCTTTGGGCATCCGTGATGGATTGAATCCAGGCTGTCCCGACTTCAGGGACGTAGCGTTTGAGGAGAGCACTGCTATCAAGAAAATAGGCATCTACCATTCACCCCGTTCCTCGATCACCGTCTCTGAAAGGGGCTTTCCAGAGATGTGGATGTTGCTAACCATAACTTTGAGGTCTGCTTCAGAAAGGGGTGGAATCTCTGGATGTTGGGCGGGTGGCATAATTCTTCCCACAGCTATGAGGGGCTGTAGGATCTGCTCATTGGTATCTGCGTGATTGGATTGACCTAAATGCGTCGTTGACACCTGTGCTTCGGCAAGTTTTTTTGACAAGACTGCCTGTTCTTCCTCCGGTAATGCCAGGATCACCTGGACAAGTGAATCAACCAATTGAGTATTCATAGCGGCTAGAGTTGATTTTGCCTGAGTCTATTCTATTAACGCTACTAGCTCACCTCTTCATCCCATCACACCCTACTCCACTATCTGCCGCAGCAACTCTTGCGTCAGTGGATGATTGGAGAGTCGCCCCGTTTCTCCTGCTTGCATCACCGTCTGCAAGAAGAACAGGAAGTCTTGTACCGTCGCTTGGGTATTGGGATGTTCGGCTCCCAGTTCTTTAAACAGGATGAACAAGGTTCGCAGGTGGAGAGGTTCTGCCTCGATGTAGCGTCCTTGAACGGTGTAAAGCAATGCCAGATTGTTGAGACTAGCGGCGACATTGGGATGGTTGGCTCCCAACTGTTGTTCACTGATTGTTAGTGATCGCACAAAAAGTGGTTCTGCCTCCGTGTAGCGCTCCTGAGCTTTGTAAAGTAACGCCAGATTGTTGAGACTTGTGGCGACATCGGGATGGTTGGCTCTCAACTGTTGTTCCCTGATTGCTAACGATCGCACAAAAAGTGGTTCTGCTTCGCTATAGCGTCCTTGTGATCGATAGAGTGATGCCAAATTGTTGAGAGTACTAGCGACATAGGGATAGTTGGCTCCTAATTGTTGTTCCCTGATTGCTAACGATCGCACAAAAAGTGGTTCTGCTTCGCTATAGCGTCCTTGTGATCGATAGAGTCCTGCCAGATTGTTGAGACTTTGGGCGATATTAGGATGGATCGCACCAAATTGCTGTTCGCAGATTTCCAGTGATCGCACGAAGAATACTTCTGCTTCAGTGTAGCGTCCTTGCAAAGTGTAAAGTAACGCCAGGTTGTTGAGACTTGTGCCGATACAGGGATGGTCAGATCCCAACTGCTGCACCCTAATTGTTAGTGATCGTATGTAGAGTGTTTCTGCCTCAGCATAGCGTCCTTGCGATTTGTAGAGTCCTGCCAGATCGTTGAGGTCGGTTGCCACCTCAGGGTGATCTGTTCCGTAGTAGCGCTCGTTAATGGCGCAGGCATTGGTATAGAGTGTTTCTGCCTCAGCATAGCGTCCCAGTAATGTGTAGATTTCTGCCAGATTATTAAGGCTGTTTGCCACGTCGGGATGGTCGGCTCCCAACTGACGTTCTCTAACGTCAATGGCGTAGGTATGGGGCGGTACGGCTTCGACATAGCGTCCCTGCTCTTTCAGGTAAACCCCGGTTTGATTCAGCAGTCTTGCTAAGGTAACTGAAATCGTCGGATGGTGGTTCAGGTGCTGAAATATTGCCTGCACGTGGGGCAGCAGCCGATCGCACAAATGCCAGTATTGAAACTCAACTGGTGGAAATGCGGCATCCAAAGCTGTTACACCTTTCTCCACCCAATGCTGTTGAGTTGGTATATCCATCCTGTCTCGCAGCACTGCCTGCACCATGCGGTGAATGCTATAGCAGTAAGTCTCTGGCTCTACCCGAATCAGCGAGTAACGCGTTAGTGGCTCTAGCAACTCTGGCAGCAGCAGTGGGTCATCCGTAGCATCGGCAAGGGCAGCGCTCAGTCGAGCACCCAGATGCGTAGCGCCGAGCACCAGCAGTTCAAAGGGAATGTCATCGGGTGCCAGAAACGCACTCAGAGACAGCAAATCCGCTGCGGCGGGTGTGGTTTGTTCCACTTCCTGAAAGTTTATTGCCCAGGTGGTCGCAACCGAGGCTGGATAATGGTCTGGATCAGGTGGTTGTGCTTCCAGCAGTTGCAGTCGTCGCTTGCGATAGCTCTTTAAGTAATCGCTCAATGAAAGCGCCTTTTTATTTAGCAGGTATGCTCCGGCTTGTTCTAAGGCAAGCGGCAAGTAACCTAATTCATTCGCCAGCTCTGCTACGGTTGCTTCGAGTAAATGATTGCGTTGCCGTTCGGTGCGTTTGAACAAAAAGGCGATCGCGTCTTCGGGAGGGAATTGATGAATCTCGAACGGTTGGGCAATTCTCAAACTGTCGAAGACCTGAGCGCGAGACGTAATAAGTACGCGCCCGTTTGGGTTGCTGGGGCGGTAGGGCTTCAGCCATGCGGGTGTATCAGCGTTGTCAAAAATGAGCAGCCAGCGGTCATTCGTTTCCAGCCACCGCTTTACTGCCTGTACAGTTTCGTCTAAGGGCTGTGCGGCGGGCGGCGGTAGACCAACGGCACTGGCAATTTTGCCAAAATCCGTTGCCAGATTGAGATCGGTGTCTGCTTTGACCCAAAACACCCAGTCGTAAGCCTCACGATAGCGGTAGGCATACTCCACAGCCGTTTGTGTTTTACCAACGCCGCCCAACCCATAGATAGCTTTTGCCTGACTGAGGGCAGCAGCATCCGTTGCGCTAAAGGCAGTGTGCAGATGTCGATTAACACGGTCTTTGTCGTCGTTAACACATTCTTTGTCGCGGCAATGTAACGCCTGAAAACTTTAGCTGAAGGTGGCTCCAGGCATTTTGAGTGCAGCTAGTACAGGGAAAGCACGCTTAACACAATCCATGTCGCCACTTTCAGCGCTTGAGTTAACACATTCTTTGTCGTAACTGAAGCGGCTGGGCTGCCTGAATAAAGCGTACGCTCTAGGCATAGCCTTGGTTCCAATCAGTTCAATCGCGAGCTTGCAGCCAATGACATCAAGGTTGTGTTGTCGCTTGAGCTAGTGGACTAAGGGGTGTTCATAGCCATTCAGCGTTCCCACCCGTGCTCTTGGTGCAAAGGACTGTAGATAGGCTCTGAAGGCAGCTAAGGAAAGTACGCCAGCTTGTCGGAGTTGTGCTTGTGTCGGGTGCATGTGAGGAAAATCTAAAGTGATTAATGAAGCTCTTACATATAAATATATATGTATACGCGAAACGAGTCAAGTGGGGGTTGAACCGACATAAGCCCTAAAAAGTGCAAGACGACACCACAAGTCTTTCTACATCGGGCTTTTGGATCAAGTCTCAGACAAGGAAAACAGCGTTGATTCTCTACGACAGAATCAGGTTTCCAGCCCACTCTTGCACTAATTTTGGCGTATCTCGGCTCAACCCCAACTTCGGTGCATTTAATTGGGTAACAATCTGTTCCCGAACGGAAACTTGATCCTGATCTTAAGCGTCCTCGCAAAGGTGCGGGGGAGATTTCCGCAATGTAGGCAGGCGCAATCACACTCGCTACGCCGATCACGATTCCACTAGTCAAGCGCCAGATCATAAAAGCAGGGATACCAGACGCAAAACCAGACGCAAAACCGCAGATGATGAAAAAGACAGCGGCAAGGAACATCGTTTTCACCCGCCCGTAGCGATCAGCCAGTTGTCCAGCACCAAACGCACCGACGGCTGACCCTAGCAATGCCGCAGACACTGCTAGACCTGTTGTGACGCTGTTCGCACCAAATGCCTTGCCCAACGCGACGACCGTACCGTTAATGGCGGCTGTATCGTAACCAAACAAGAAACCACCAATGGATGCAACGATCGCCGGCAGCAAAGCATAGGAGGCACTGGCTTGATGAGTCACAGTTTTAGGTTGCATTGCCATTGTTGTGTGAGGGGGAGTGTGGAAAGGGCGTATGGGGTAGATTTCAACCTCATCACCAGAGACTCAAGCCATTTATGTGGCACTCTTTCGGCTCGATCGCCGTGGCATTAAAAGCCGATATGCCAGTAGTTTCACGCGGTCATTCACCAGAAACCATACCAGTGCATAGCCCCAAACAAACAGTGCCCAACCCCAGCCGAGCGGTGTCATAAAGATCCCATAAACGGCGATCGCGGTGGCTAAAAGTTGCGTACCGAGAACGGCGATCCATAGAATTTTTGCGGGGCGAATCGACCAGAAGGGACCTTGCGTACGCGTCAGGAAGATAGTTAGATGTCCGGCTACAGACAGCTTTAAATACATCAGAGTCTGGATGTGCGCGCGATCGAGGTGAAAGACACGCTCGCCCAGATAAAACAAGCCAAATGCAGAGGTCACTCCCATTACGCCCAGCACGGTCGAGATGCCCAGCACCAGGTGCATATCCCATGCCTCGGGCTGATCGCGGTAATGAACCCGGTCATAGGCGATGGACAGGATTGCCCCGTCGTTGAGCAACGCCAGCATCACAATCATGACGGCGGTGACCGGGTAAAAGTTAAACACCAGGATTGACAGCGTCATAAATAACAGCACGCGCAGCGTCTCGGTGATGCGGTAGATCGCGTAGCTATTCATCCGCTGAAAAATGCGGCGACTTTCCTTAATTGCATCAATAATCACCGACAGTCACGGCGTGAGCAACACAATATCTGCCGCCACCCGTGCCGCATCAGTCGCATCTGAAACGGCAATGCCGCAGTCCGCTTTCTTCAGGGCAGGGGCATCATTCACGCCGTCGCCTGTCATACCGACGATGTGACCACGTTTTTGCAGCACATCGACAATGTGGAACTTATGTTCGGGAAACACCTGGGCGAAACCATCGGCTTGCTCGATGGACTTTGCTGCCGCTGTTGTCTCCTGCTGTTTGACATCCCCCAGGCTGCTGGCATCGAGGATGTTTGCGCCCATCCCCAGTTTTGTGGCGGTTTCCTGAGCGATCGCCAGAGCATCGCCCGTCACCATCTTGATCTTTACGCCCATCTTGCCTGCGGTGGCGATCGTGGTCTTGGCATCGTCCCGGGGCGGATCGAACAGGGGGAGTACGCCCACAAACTGCCATTGTCTATCCCCCTCGGCCCGCGCTACCCCCAACGAACGAAAGCCGCGTGCCGCGAAGGCGTTGACCGCCTGTTCGACGGCAGACTTCTCAGTATGGTCGGTCAAGGCCAGAATCACCTGCGGCGCACCCTTGGTTACTTTGAAGGCTTTGCCATCCTTGTCCTTGACAGTGGACTCAGTGCGTTTATGTACCGGGTCGAAGGGTGTAAAGTGAACGACCTCATAAGCTTTTAACGCCTCCTTGTCTTTCAGCCCGTCGAGCACAGCCAGATCAATGGTGTCGTTATTTTCCGCGCGCGATGCTAGTGCGCCATTGAGAATCACTTGCTCGGCGGGAACATGGTTGACACTGAAGGGAGTGCCCAGCGTCAGCTTGTTTTGGGTCAGGGTGCCGGTTTTATCCGCGCACAGCACGTCTACGCCCGCCAGTTCCTCGATCGCGACCAGCTTACTCACGATCGCCTGTTTCTTGGCGAGCAGACGTGCCCCGACCGCCATCGTCACTGACATCACCGTTGGCATTGCTACCGGAATTGCGGCTACAGTCAGTACCAAGGCGAACTGTAGCGTGGTGAGGATGGGGTCGCCTCGGATGATCGCGACGATAATAATCACCGTCACCAGCACCAGCGCCAGGATGATCAGGTAATTGCCGATCTTCAAAACCGCTTTTTGAAAGTGGCTGACGGTGTGCGCCGTCTGCACCAGTTGCGCCGTTTTGCCGAAGTAGGTGCTTGCACCCGTCGCATAGACCAGTGCGCCGCTTTCCCCCTGACGAAGGATCGAACCGGAAAAGACTGCCTCGCCAGCTTTGCGCTCAGTGGGTAACGATTCGCCAGTCAGGGCGGATTGATCCACTTCGACTGAATCGCCGGCACAATGTCACCCAGGCGCAAGCGAATGACATCTCCCGGCACCAACTCACGGGACGGGGGGGTAATCCACTTCCCATCCCGTTTGACCCGCGCTTTGACGGAGAGCTTTGCCTTCAGGGCGGCGATCGCGTTACCTGCCTCATGTTCTTCCCAGAAGCCAACCACAGCATTGGAAACCAGCAACAGGAGAATGATGAAAAAATCCGGCCAGTGTCTCACCACTCCCGATAGGATGACCGCCACCTCAATCATCCACGGAATCGGACCCCAAAAATAGCTGAGGAATTTCAGGTAGGGATTGGTCTTCTCTGCTTTAATCTCGTTTGGCCCATATTGGGACAGCCGTTTACTCGCCTCGTCTTGACTCAGTCCATCGGGCGACGACTCCAGTTTTGCTTGCAGCTCCGACATCGACAGATCTTTCAGATTCTCTGTGACGTTGGTCTTCGCTTTGGACGCTTTCGATCGATCGGTAATGAGTTTCATAAAACTATTCCTTCTGCTTTTGTGATGCCGCAGGTTCCGTACGTTTCAGAATGTTAGTGATCCGATTCCCACCTTATGGCTCGCTTTCAAGCATTGCTTTTGCAAGCAAAAGCTCTTGATGTTTTTCTTCGCTGACCTTGGGATAGTGGAGGTTGAGTGCCTTCAATTGGGCATAAATGATGCCTGCCACAGCAAGGCGCGTAAACCATTTGTGATCGGCTGAGATGATGTGCCAGGGTGCCGACTCTGTGCTGGTGTGATTGAACATATCTTCGTAAACAGTCATGTAGTCATCCCAAAAGGTGCGCTCCTTTGCATCATTGGTGGAGAATTTCCAGTTTTTTTCAGGGCGATCGATTCGTTCTAAAAAGCGTTTCTTTTGTTCTTCTTTAGACACATTCAGGAAAAATTTCAGGATCACTGTCCCGTTCTTGACGAGATAGTGCTCGAAGTTGTTGATTTCCTCAAAGCGTTGCTTCCAAAGGTGTAGGTCGATGAGGCTAAGCGGCAGTTGCCGTTGCTCGATGATTTCTGGATGGACTCGTGTTACTAAGATTTCCTCGTAATAAGAGCGGTTAAAAATGCCAATTCGTCCTCGTTCCGGTAGCGCCTTGGAACATCGCCACAGATAGTCATGATCCAACTCTTCTGTAGACGGAGCTTTGAAGCTATGCACTTGACATCCCTGGGGATTGATACCGGACATGACGTGCTTGATGGTACTGTCTTTTCCCGCAGCATCCATCGCTTGAAAAATGATCAGCAACGAGTAAGTATTTTGGGCATAAAGCATATCTTGGTAATGTTTTAAAGCCTCAATGACTTCCTGCAAGTCACTTTTAGAGTCTGACTTCTTCAGATACTGGGCTTTGTAATCTGGGTCGTAGTCTTTGGCAAGGGAAATTTTCTGCCCTGGTGGTACCAGAAAGGGACGCGTAAATTCGTCATGGCTTTTGGTGTCAAATAGATTTAACGATGCATCTTCCTGGTGATGGTGCTTACTCATTCTTTTGACTCTCTCCTGTCAAGATAAGGTCTTGAGATACGTGATTAAGTCAGCCAGATCATCATTGCCGATGTTCCAGCGCGGCATATCACGATTCAACTGTTTTTTGCCGTCGGGATCTTGTCCTTGTGCCACGGCTAAACGGAACTTTTTGGCATCAAATTCGCTTTTCAAGGTTGACCAGCGAATGTCGGGTGCCTTCATGGTTTGCATTCCCATCATGGTGTGGACACCGCCTCGTCCATCGGCTCCATGACAGGACGCACAGGTCAGGTTGCCATTCCCTACCATGCCTCCCGATGACCTGCCATTCATCATCCCGCCTGCTGAGCCATTTCCCATCATCCCGCCTGCTGATGATCCGCCAGTAGACGTAATGCTCGTGCCGCGATCGCTGCTAGAAGTGAAATAGATGCGTTCACCGTTGGAGCGGAAAGACCCTGTCCCCCGGTCAGTTCTATTCACTGCGATCGGCTGTGGGGATGTACTATCGCTTGAGGGAGAAGCCCCCGTGCCCCGGTCAGTTCCATTCGTGGCGATCGGTGGCGAGTGTGAGGCACAGGTCACGAGTAGCAGCGCTATCATCATCGCTAGCAAGCCATTCGCAATCAGTTTAATTTTCCGGTTCATGACTGGTTCTCCTTGGATGATTGTCGCGGCTGGAAAATGCTGCGTCCACTGGAGATGGCTGCTGTTGATAGAAAGCAACAAGAGAACGGTTGAGTTGGCGAGGCTTCATTTCGCTCCATCAACCATCTGAATCGTCTTTTCCTCAACCTCGATCGCCACTTGAGCCAACGCCGCATCTTGAGAGAGTGAAGAGAGCATTTGCGCTGGCTTAATCAGTCCAATCTTCGTTGTGCCTTGCTCTGTAAACACTGAGATTCGACAGGGTAATGCCATATTGAGGCGCATATCAGTCGCCAAAACTTTGGCCGCCTGCTTTGGATTGCACACTTCAAAAATCTTGCACTCTTCGTCAAAGGCAATGCCTTTACTACGCAGCGTGGTTCCCAAATCATGGATATGCAAGACCCCAAAGCCATGATGCAAAACGGCTGCTTCCAGGTCTGTCGCGGCTTGGCTGAATGATTTCTTAGTCTCAACGATGTAATACATGGGTTTACCTCAATCTTTGTACTATCGCTAATCCACTCCAGTGAGTGGCAGAACGAAGAATGAAACTCTAGCTCAACTTTTCATGCGTCGGAGCAGCATCGCATTAATCGAGACAACGACCGTAGAAATCGTCATCAAGAGCGCCCCTACGGCTGGGGAAAGTACGATTCCCAACGGATAAGCAATACCAGCCGCTAAGGGAATGCCGATGACGTTATACCCCGTTGCCCAGAACAGATTTTGGAGCATCTTGTTATAGGCGGCTGTTGCCAATTTGAGGGCGTAAGCCACGTCTAATAAATCGCTCTTGACCAGCACCAGATCGGCAGATTCGATCGCCACATTGGTACCCGCACCGATCGCAATGCCTAAATCTGATTCCGATAGAGCGGGGGCATCATTGATCCCATCGCCGACAAAAGCAGTAGGTTTATCGGCTTTTAAGCGGCGAATCAGTGCAGCTTTGTCCTGGGGTAAAACCCGCGCATAGTAGCGATCGATGTTTAAATCGGCTGCTACTGTTTTAGCGACAACTTCCGCATCACCTGTAATCATCACGGTTTCAATTCCCATCTCGTGCAACCGATCGATGGCTTTTCGGGATTGCTCTCGCACTTGATCGGCTAACCCAAATACTGCCAGAGCTTGTTGATCATTGAAGAGGACGATCGCACTTTCTCCCCGCGATTCAATTTCTTTTAGTCCAGTTTCTAGACTTGCCGAAAGTTGTAATTTCAACTCCGCTACCCATTCAGGTCTACCCACTCGATACTGTTGCCCATCAATTTCGCCTTCTACACCTTGACCTGGCACAGCCTTAAACTCAGTGACTTTCTTCAACTGGCTTTTGCGGTGACTGGCTTCTGTGACGATCGCTTTGCCTAACGGATGCTCTGATAGAGATTCTAGGGAAGCCGCGATGATTAGTGCGTCTGCTTCACTGATCCCTTCGGCATAAGTATGTTGGACTCCAAACTGACCTTCGGTGAGAGTGCCTGTTTTATCAAAGGCGATCGTTTTGATATTTTTCGCCCGTTCAAAAGCTTCGCGGTTCTTTACTAACACACCATGCTTGGCAGACATTGATGTGGCATTAATAATCACCAAAGGAATCGCCAAACCTAAAGCATGAGGACAGGTAATGACTAGTACCGAAACAGCGCGATTGATCGCAAAGGTCAGACCACCAGTACCGACAGAAAGCCAAACCACAAACGTCAATGTCGCCACACCGATCGAAATCAACGTCAACCAGTAGGCTAGTCGGTCTGCCAGGTTCTGATACTGACTTTTCGATGCCTGCGCTTCCTCCACTAGCCGCATAATCTGGCTGAGGGTGGTTTTGTCACCTGTGCGGGTGACGGCAATCGTTAACGCACCTTCACCGTTAACGGAACCTGCTACCGTTTCGTCGTGTTCTCGCTTGGTAACAGGGCGCGATTCTCCGGTCAAAAAGGCTTCGTTGACGCTAGAGATTCCTTCGATGACCTCACCATCGATCGGCACTTGTTCGCCAGGACGAATCAGAATGCGATCGCCCTCAGTCAATGCACTCACGGCTACATCTTCGATCTGTCCATTTACTTGTTTGTGGGCGATCGCGGGGACTAAATCTGCCAGATGCTCTAAAGCACGACTGGCTCCCTGCACCGAAGCCATTTCAATCCAGTGACCGAGCAGCATCACATCAACTAAGGTTGCCAGTTCCCAATAAAAGGAATCTCCCTTTAAGCCGAGAGTGACGGCCACACTGTAAACGAAGGCAACGGTGATCGCCAGCGCAACCAGCGTCATCATGCCAATTTTGCTGTGAAATTCCGACCAAGCTCCTTTTAGAAATACCCAACCGCCATAGAAATAGATAATCGTGGCGATAATGGGCGTAATCCAGTTGGAGCCAGGAAACTGAATGGCTTGATAGCCAAACCAATCCTGCAACATCGGCGATAGATAGAGAATGGGCAGTGTTAGCCCAAGACAGATAAAAAATCGCCGTTTAAACATGGCGGGGCTGTGTCCGGCGTGTTTGTCGTGCCCGGCGTGTTGGTCACTACCACCATTTCCTCCATGCTGACCATTTGCACTGTGCTGACTATGGGAAGCCGCATCCATCTGAGCGTGGTCATGTTTTCTGGAGGAGGAATGTGGGGATTCTTTTTTCATGAGTAAAATGCCTGTATTATCAAAATGAGCATTTTTAAATCAGTCTTGCTGTGGTTTTTTGTCATACTTTTAATGTTTGGTCTAATTTGGTTCGCAGTTCGGTCAGGTGAATCCCGATCAGGTTGGGTAGAACGAGGTTGGCAGCACCAACACGACTGGGAGAACCGATGCCAATCGACCCCATACCAGCGGCGATCGCGGCGGCAACCCCAACCGGAGCGTCTTCCACCACCACACAGTGAGCCGGAGCAAGCCCTAACTGAGTTGCGGCATACAGAAAAATGTCCGGGGCGGGCTTCGGACGATCGACGCTGTAGCCGTCTGCGATCGCATCTACGTGCTTGCCAAGCCCTAACTTCTCAATCACAGCTTTGGCGTTTTTGCTGGCAGAGCCGATCGCAATTTTCATGCCCGCTTGCCTCAGTTCGTCCAACAGCGCGATCGCTCCGGGCAACAGATTCTGCGGGGTGATGGTTTGGATCGATGCCACATAGTAGCGATTTTTGCGCTCCATCATTTCCTGGATCTGGGCTTCTGAGTAGTGACGATCGCCCACAATGAGCATCAAAGATGTACGTCGAGCGACACCGCGCAGTGCCTCATTTGCCTGTCGATCAAAGGGCAAGTGTTCTTCGTCAGCTAGTTTCTGCCAAGCAAGGTAGTGAAATTCAGCCGTATCCGTGAGCACTCCATCAAGGTCGAAAATGAACCCCTGAATGTCAGGCGCGTGAGCAGGCGAGGGCACTAGATCGAAGCTGTGCCAGGTGCCGCGCCAGTTTAGCTTAAATTTGAGCCGCGTCCAGGTGGGAGGAAGTTGGGGCGTGGCAACGGGTCCGCTGTCTTTCAGTTGAATGCCGCCAAAGCCAAACACCACAGCCTGCCAGACTCCGCCTGCGGAAGCCCCATGAATGCCGTCGGTTGTGTTTCCACGATTATCGTCGAGATCGACCATCGCAGCCTGCATGAACTTCTTGTAGGCATCTGCTGCGTCACCCAGATTGGCGGCGAGGCTCGCGTGAATGGCGGGTGTCAGAGATGATCCGTAGGTGCTGTCGGTGCGGGGCGCGTAGTAGTCCCAGTTTTTTTGCAGCACATTACAATAATCCGAGAGAGCTTGCGTGTCTCGCATCAAGTAGAGGAGCATCAACACGTCGGGTTGCTTGAGTACCTGCCGCTGATTGGTTTCGTCAATACCGAGAACTGCTTGCATCGAGCGATCGCGGGGTTCATACTTGCTTAAATCGATATCCTGAAGCTTGAAAAACCCCTCAAACTGCTCGATTAGACCTGTTTTAGCATCGTGAGGAATATACAGCTTAGCGATCATAGTTTGCCAAAGCAGTAGATTTTCTGAAGTAAGTTGTAGCTTTTGGATTAGTTCGACGGAGCGATCGGGAAACGTATGTTGCAACCACTCGTAGACAGCTACAGCCTTTTCGAGATGCCACTGCACCATCCGATTGGTGAAGGCATTATTGTTGACACGCTCATGGTATTCATCGGCTCCAATCACCCCGCACAGTTCATACCGTTCCTGCTCGGCGTGCCACTCCAAGCGGCTCATCCAGAACAGCGCCGTGTCGAGGATGATTTCAGACCCATAGTCGCGCAGCCAGTGATCGTCGCCCGTTGCCTGCCAGTAGTGCCAGACCGCATAGGCAATGTCAGCACTCAGATGAATTTCGCGATCTCGAACCCAGATGCGTACCGCTTCTGCGTAGGGGTCGGTCGATATCGACGTTTGGGGCGTTACCTCATCGCCAGTGGTGGCACTTTCCCAGGCAAACATTGCCCCTTTGTAGCCGCTATGGGCGGCTTTGCGACGTGCGCCCTCCAGGGTGTGGTAGCGATAAGTAAGCAAGCTGCGGGCGATCGCAGGCTGCGTAAAAGTAAAAAAGGGCAGAATGAAAATTTCGGTATCCCAAAAAATATGCCCCCGATAGCCAAACCCAGACAGCGTTTTAGCCGGAACGCTGACTCGATCGTTGTGAGAGGATGCGCTGACGAGAAGTTGAAACAGGTTGTAGCGCACTGCCAACTGAGCCGTGCGATCGCCCTCGATCTCAATATCGCTGTGCTGCCAAACGGCATCCCACGCCTGCCGATGAGCATCAAGGAGCACCTCATAGGCTGGCAGATTCGCCAGTTTGTCCTGGGCTGCTTGCAGTGGCATCTCGACCTGCTGGGACGTAAACACTGTCACGACCTTTTCAATACTGATGGTCTGTCCCTCGATCGCACTGAAGACGCTCAATACGGTAGAGTCACCGCGAGTATTTGTCACCTGAAAGGAGGCATCAGCGCCGATCACCGCCAGTTTGAACGCCATACTAAGGTCAATATGAGAACTGCGGGTGTGTAGCTGTAGCCAAACGCCCCGCCCTGTCCCGTGTTCGATCTGTCCCGAATCGATCTGCTCCCAGTGGTTAAAGCCTTGAGTGTCGGGATAACCATTGAGGCTGGACTGTACCTCGACTGTGCCACTGAAATCGATCGGCGTAATTTGACAGCGCAGTCCTAGTACGTGCCGATCGTCCAGGCTAGCAAAGCGCTCAAACTTTAAATCCAACGTCTCGCCAGTGGGACTACGCCAGCGCACTGAGCGGCTCAACAGCCCATGACGTAAGTCAAGCTGCCGTTTGTAGTGGAGGATTTCGCCGCGATCGAGCCGAAACTGTTCTCTATCAACCGTAATCATCAAAGATAGCCAGTCAGGACAGTTTGCCAACTCGGTATAGATGACAGGCACATCGTCATAAACCCCATGAATTAAGGTGGCTGGCAACGCCTCTGGGAAGCCTTCCTCAAAACTGCCCCGCGTCCCTAAATGACCGTTGCCGATCGTAAAGACGGTTTCTCTAGTATGCAACTGTGCTGGATCGAAGTTCGCTTCGCTCAACGTCCAATCTGTGTAAGTCAAATCACGAGAGTGTTTTGGCATGTTCATAAGGGTAGGGAGTGAGGTTTGCTGGTTATATGGTTGACCCGCCATTGAAGATCAATGACGCTGAAATTTGGCGTTCCTGTAGCGCTGGATCAGAGTATTGGTTGAACTATCGTGCTTGAGCGGGTGCTTGTCCGTAGTCTCAAGTTCGGGCATGATGCGCGTGGCAAGCGCCTTCCCTAATTCGACCCCCCACTGGTCAAAGGAATCAATGTCCCAAAGGGCACCTTGAGTAAAAACGCTGTGTTCGTACAGGGCAACCAGCTTCCCCAGTGCCGCCGGGGTCAGCCGTTCCAGAAGAATGGTGCTAGACGGACGGTTGCCCTCGAAGGTTTGGTGCGGCACCAACCAGTCGGGTATGTTCTCGGCTCGGACTTCCGCCGGCGTTTTGCCAAAGGCAAGCGCCTCTGCCTGGGCAAACATATTGGCAAAGAGTAAGTCGTGGTGATGCCCCAGTGGGTTGAGCGGCTGCATAAACCCGATGAAGTCGCAGGGGATGAGCTTGGTTCCCTGATGCAGCAGTTGGTAGAAGGAGTGCTGTCCGTTGGTGCCTGGCTCTCCCCAGTAGATGGGGCTAGTTTGATAGGCGATCGCCTCCCCATCCCGCGTGACGTGCTTGCCATTGCTCTCCATGGTCAACTGCTGGAGGTAAGCTGGGAAGCGCTTCAGGTATTGCTCATAGGGCAACACCGCCACGGTCTGGGCATCGAAGAAGTTGTTGTACCAGAAACCCAGAAGCCCCATGAGTACAGGTAAGTTGCGATCGAACGGAGCCGTGCGGAAATGCTCGTCCATTTGGTGGAAGCCGTCGAGCATGGCGCGAAAATGGTCGGGACCAATAGCAATCATCGTCGAGAGTCCAATCGCCGAGTCCATCGAGTACCGCCCACCGACCCAGTCCCAAAACTCGAACCTATTGGCAGTGTCGATGCCGAACTGAGCCACCTCCTTGGCGTTGGTGGAGACCGCAACAAAATGTCGGGCGATCGCAGCGGGCTGCTTCAACGTCTTCAGCAGCCAGTCGCGGGCTGTATGCGCGTTGGTCATCGTCTCCGGGGTCGTAAATGTCTTCGACGCGATAATAAACAACGTCTCCGCCGCATCAAGGTCGTGGGTCGCCTCCACGAAAGCGGTGCCGTCAATGTTGGAAACGAAGCGGACGGTCAGGTCGCGCTGGCTATAGTGCCGCAAAGCTTCATAGACCATCACTGGCCCCAGATCGGAGCCACCAATACCAATATTGACAATGTTGCGGATGCGCTTGCCCGTGTGTCCCTGCCACTCGCCAGAGCTTACCTGCGTGGAAAAGTCAGCCATCTGGTCGAGTACGGTATGCACGTCAGGCACAACGTCTTTGCCATCGACGAGGATGGCTTGCCCTTTGGGAGTACGCAGCGCTACGTGCAGCACTGCCCGCTTTTCCGTCACGTTGATTTTGTCCCCCCGAAACATGGCATCAATGCGCGATCGCAGACCAGACTCCGCCGCCAATTGCAGCAAGAGCGTGAGGGTCTCATCCGTGATGCGGTGCTTTGAGTAGTCAAAGTAGATCCCGATCGCCTCAATAGTCAGGCGCTCCCCACGGGTCGGATCGTCGGCAAAGAGCTGCCGCAGTTGCAACGGCTGGACTTTCGGATAATGGGCTTGGAGGGCTTGCCATGCCATCCGCTCAGTCAGGGGTGCGATCGTCGTCATGCTGCCTCCACCGGAACTTGCGTTTGACGGATCGCCGCCTGAACAATGGCTAAAAACGGCTCGGCATGAAGGCTGTCACCCCCGATGAGCACCCCATCCACACCGGGTCGGCTCAACACCGCATCGGCATTCTCTGGGTTGACGCTGCCGCCGTAATGGATCGCCAGGGTCTGAGCCGATCGCGCCCCAAACATCTGGCTGAAGCGGTGCCGAATCATCGCGTGTGCGTCCTGAGCCTGCTGAGGGGTGGCGTGGTGTCCGCTACCGCCGATCGCCCAAACTGGTTCATACGCAAGGCTCAGATGGGTTAATGTCTCTGCCGATAGTTCGTCCAAGCCCTGAAGCAGTTGTCGATCGAGCACGGGTTGGGTCTGCTTTGCCTCGCGTTGTGCTAGCGTCTCGCCAACGCAGAAAATCACCTTGAGTCCGACGCTCAGAGCGACCTTTACCTTTTGGTTAATAAACGCATCGGTTTCGCCTAGTACGTGGCGGCGTTCGCTGTGTCCGAGAATGACGTACTGGCAGCCGAGATCGAGCAGCATCGTCGGGCTCACCTCGCCTGTAAACGCGCCCTCCTTCGCGGGATAGAGGTTTTGTGCCCCCAGCGCTACACGGCTACCCTCCAGTCTTTCCCCAACCAGAGCCAGATAGGGAAACGGTGGACAGACCGCGACAGTGACGTTGGTAGTGACGTTATCCTCAAGGCTCATCCCCGCGACGACAGCCTGAGCCAGATGGTTGGCTTCAGCCGCAGTGGTGTACATCTTCCAGTTACCGATCACAAATTTCTGACGCATATGGGTTCCCATTGGCTGTTTACGAATGCTTTTGACCGTTGCCTGGGTCGTGAGCGGAGGCATTCCACAACGCGATGACGGGCACTGTGGGATGGTGGGAGTCGAAGGTAAAAAGGCTGACCGATGCGGTGCCAAGCGGGAAATGCTGCGCTTCGATCACCGCTAACTTGATCCAGCGTGCCGCCAGAACGCCCCCAAACTGACCGTGGGAAAAAAGAGCGATCTTGCCCTCCAGTTTGCACAGACGAGCGAACAGCCGATCGGCACGGGCAGAAACTTGGGCGGGCATTTCACCATTGGGACAGCCGTCCCGAAAAATAGTCCAGTCTGGGCGTTCTTTACGGATGTCCACAGAGCGCTTGCCTTCGTAATCCCCGTAGTCCCATTCAGCCAGATCGGGTTCGATTTCCGGGACTGGCTCCAGCCCGACCAAGGCACAGGTTTGGTGGGCGCGCTGAAGCGGGCTGGTCAGCACTTGGGCAAACTGGATGTCCCTTAGGTGCTGACCAAGCTCCCGTGCCTCGTCCTTACCGTTCTGGGTCAACGGTATGTCTGTGCGACCCGTATGTCGACCAGAGAGTGCCCACTCAGTCTCGCCGTGGCGAATCAGGTAAAGGCGTAGGGTGGTAACGCGATCGGTGTTCATCCCTTCGTCCCTTCCATCGCTTCCGTGTATTCACCCTGACGCGCCGCCCCATTGCACTTGGCTCGATGCAGTAGTACCTGTTGTGCCGCCGACACATTGGACTCCTTACCCTGCCAGAGTTCCAACGCGGGTTGCTGGATGGCGCGACCAAAGGAAAACGTCAATGCCCAGGGCGCTGGCAGAGCCTCTCCTACGGAGAATCGCGATCGGAATCTCAGATTCATGGCATTCAAACGAGCCGATGCCAGTTCAGCGGCTTGACCGCCCGACAGGAATGCAATCCCTGGAACAGCGGCAGGAACTGTTCGCAAGAGACACTGCACCGTGGCATCAGCGACCTCCTCTACCGATACTTGCTGAGGACTGGTCAATCCCGGCAGCACCATATTAGGCTTGAGGATCATGCCCTCCAGCAGCACCCGTTGGGTGTAGAGCTGCTGGAAGACCGTTTGCAGAACTGCCGCCGTTACTTCGCCGCATTGCCCCAGAGTATGGGCACCCGCCATCAAGACTTCTGGCTCGACAATAGGAACCAGTCCCGCTTCCTGGCACAACGCCGCATAGCGAGCTAACGCCTGCGCGTTTGCCTCGATGCCCCCCTGGCTGGGAATGCCAGCACCGATGGTCAGCACCGCCCGCCACTTGGCAAAACGAGCACCCATTTGGGCATATGCCTGGAGGCGATCGCGCAAGCCATCCAGACCCTCGGTAATCGTTTCGCCGGGATGACCCGCCATATCCTTAGCTCCAATATCCACTTTGATGCCAGGAATGATTCCCGCTTCAGTGATCACTTGCACAAAGGGCGCACCATCTTTTTTCTGCTGACGGATCGTCTCGTCGTAGAGGATCACGCCACTGATGAACTCACCCAGACCGGGTGTGGTGATCAGCAACTCCCGATAGGCGCGTCGGCACTCCTCTGTTTGAGGAATCCCCAGTTTGGCAAAGCGCTTGTTGCAGGTGGGATTGCTCTCGTCCATTGCCAGCAGACCCTTGTTGCTAGCGACCAGCACCCTCGCGGTGTCCGTAAGGCTTTGCGTATTCATCATTTCGCCTCGTCAACCATCTGAATTATCTTTGCCTCAACCTCTTTAGCAACTTGAGCTAACGCAACATCCTGAGACAGCGATGCCAGCATTTGCGCGGGCTTAATCAGGCCGATCTTCGTAGTACCTTGCTCTGTAAACACTGAGATTCGACAGGGTAACGCCATATTGAGGCGCATATCGACCGCCAATACCTTTACCGCCTGCACCGGATTACACACTTCAAAAATCTTGCACTCCTCCTCAAAGACCATGCCCTTACTGCGAAGCGTCGTGGCTAGATCATGGATATGCAGGACTCCAAAACCATGATGCATCACGGCTGATTCAAGGTCGGTCACAGCTTGGTCAAAGGATTTTTTGGTCTCAACGATGTAACACATCAGATCACCTCAATCTTTATCTTCTCGACTCGATGTTCTTGAGCCAATACTATTGGGTAAAATGTTGACGAATCATTGCTACGAGCTGAGGCTCGGTCAAATTATCAACCGTTTCAACCCCAACAACCTTTGCACCAATGTGATTTTCTTCCAGACGCTTTTGCAGTTCATGCTTAGCGACACCTGGCCCTACGATCAGAATCGAACTTGCATCGCGAATATGTCCAATGATCTCGTCGTAGTAAGTATTGAGTTCTGCTGTCAGCACCCTCTGACGGCTGTAATCGGCAGGCACTTGAAGGGCTTCATAGGAGCCTTTCAGGGGTGAATCCCCAGACCGCCGGAGCTGTTTTTCCGCGTCCGCGAGGATCTCGCTGATCTCTTCTCCTTGCTCTGTAACCGTCACGATAGTCGCCTTGTTTTGGTCGATCCATAGTCCTAGTTGTGTATTCATTCGAGACAGCGGTGGGTCAGTCCGATGACTCGCTTCGTGCGACCGTCGCCCCAGCGTGTGTTCGATCAAGTGGGTCACTTTCTCCGCAGCCCCGTCAACGGCCTGGTCTAAGGTCGCCGCCTGATTTGTTACCGCAAGGGGCTGATGTCCTTCGAGGCGGGCTTCGATCACGCAGCGCATATCGTTATCGCCGCCCTTCTTGTCGCTGTTCACATCGCTCAGGTGAACATTAACGTGAGTGATGCGATCGCTGAATCGGCTTAGGCTCTCTTCCACGACACCACTCACCTGAGTAGCTAGTGCTTCGTGACCTTCGATGTTATGACCGGTATGAATTTGGATTTGCATGATGTTCTCCTGTTTTAATTGTGATTACGAGTTGCGAATTGTTTAATAGCGCAGGATAGCCGCGATCGCTTTATGTTCAGGTACATCTCCCTGTTCTACGGCGTAAACCGTTCCCCCATTCGTCAGCGTATGTAGTGCCGCCAGATCGATCAAATCTTCGTCACCTTTTTCCTGTTGAGCATGAATCTGAATGGAATTCCCTTCTGGATCGAATATTCCCCAAACGGTTTTACCAATAGGCACAAACAAGGTTTCAACACGCTGGAAATAAGCGGCAGGTACAACTTTTTCGATAGTATTAGCCGTTTTTTCGCTACCTTGTAGCTCCTCGTAATGGGAAATTGTTGATCCTTTAGCGAGATCGAAATAGGGTTGTGCAATCTGCCAAGCCTGGGTATGCAGTTCTTCCAAAGTCAAAGTTTCTGGATTGCCAGAGATACCATTGGGTAGCAGGTGGGAATATGTATTTGCCTCGTGATAAATCGGCAATAGATAATCGACTCCTGCCAAAATTAGCGGTGCTTGCTGGTTTTTCAAGAAAGACTCTAAACCGCTGTCAACTTGGCGGAAGTAACTCAATAAATCATTTTTGTGATCTTCGTTTCCGGCTCCTTGTCCATGAAAAATCCCACTATTGCCTTTTGATGAGCCTGTATGTACTTGGAGGCTTTTTTCGGGATCATCGTACTGCAATGCTGCTGCAATGTTGGTCGGTACATCCGTTAACTCAACTTCATCCAGGTGATAACGGGTTCCTTGAAATAACCGAACTTGGTTTTGGCTCAAGGCTAGAACAGAAAACATCCCATCCCCTGACATGAGTTGCAGTAGTGGTTTCAGGTGGAAGCGATCGCCAACTACCGTTAATTCAGGGAAAGCGATCGGTAAACAGTAGTAGCGGAGCTGATTGGGAGATAGAAAAATTGCCAGTCCATCGCTTTGATGTTGCCAGAAGTCATAGGTATCTAGTTCGTGGATGGGCTGCAGTAACTCTTTGGCATCCTGTCCAGGCAGTCCCAGCGCCAGCAATTTTTCTTCAGCTTGTCGAACCAAATTCTTTAACCGAATTGGGTTTTGCTGGGTTTCGATTCCTAAACGCTCCATTGGCGCATAGATCGAGATACAGGTCGAGCTTGATGCTGTGGTTAAAGTGGTTAATTCATCAATAGTGAATAAGTTCATGATGTATCTCTCAGTAATTTTTTTGCTCAAGCTTGTATCAGGCACAAAATCTTCATCATTCGCCTAAGTCAGAGTCCCGCTGGTATGAACGACGAGAATCTTGCCGCCGTTTTCTTTCTTCAGTTGAATGGGCATTCGGGACTCCTTTGCCTGGTTTTAGGTCGGTACAGGCGTTTTTTCTACCAACGGTTTCCCGATCGGCATTGCACCCGCACTCCATTTCCAGTGGCGGATTTCCGGCAAATCTTGACCATGCTGGTTAATGTACAGTTTGTGTTCAATCAGCTTGTCCTGCATCATCTGCTTCAGGTAAGCCCCCTTCGCACCTAGATGGGGCAGACGATCGATCACGTCTTGCACCAGATGGAAGCGATCGAGGTCATTTTGCACCCGCATATCAAAGGCAGTCGTGATCGTGCCCTCTTCCTTGTAGCCCCGGACGTGGAGGTTGCGATTGGTGCGGCGGTAGTTCAGCCGATGTACCAATTGTGGATAACCATGAAAGCCAAAGACAATATGCTTGTCGGTCGTAAAGAGCGAGTCGTAGTCCGCTTCGCTCAGACCGTGGGGGTGTTCGCTGGCAGACTGCAACTTCATCAGATCGATCACATTAACAACCCGGATTTTCAGATCGGGGAGATGGTCACGCAGAATCGAAACCGCCGCCAAAATCTCTAGCGTCGGCGTATCGCCACAGCAAGCCATTACCACGTCCGGTTCAGAGTCCTGGTCATTGCTTGCCCATTGCCAAATCCCAATGCCTTCGGTGCAATGTACAACTGCTTCGTCCATCGTGAGCCATTGCGGCAGGGCGTGTTTACCGCTATCACCACATTCACGTAGTGGCGACTCCGCAGGCAATGATCAAAGACCGACAGCAGACAGTTCCCATCGGCTGGAAGGTACACTCGCACAATGTCCGCTTTCTTGTTGATTACATGGTCGATAAAACCGGGGTCTTGGTGCGTGAAGCCGTTGTGATCCTGCTGCCAGACATGGGAAGCGAGGAGATAGTTCAGCGAGGCGATCGGTCGTCTCCAGGGGAGTTCCGCCGTGACCTTCAGCCATTTAGCGTGCTGGCTGAACATGGAATCCACAATGCGAATGAAGGCTTCATAGCTATTGAATAGCCCATGTCGTCCAGTCAGCAGGTAGCCTTCTAACCAACCCTCGCACTGATGCTCACTCAGCATTGAGTCCAGCACCCGTCCATCGGGCGCGAGAAACTCATCGTTGCGTGCTTCGCGTACGTCCCACTGTCGATCGGTGACTTCAAACACCGCGCCTAAAAGATTGGAGAGCGTCTCGTCGGGACCAAAGATGCGGAAATTCCGCTGCTCCTGGTTCAGCGTGACCACGTCCCGCAGGAATGTGCCCAGCAAGAGGGTGTCCTGCCCATCCACGGCACCGGGCGCAGGCACGGCCAATGCATAATCGCGGAAGTCGGGCAGGTGCAGGTCACGCAGCAGCAGCCCACCATTGGCATGGGGGTTTGCGCCCATGCGTCGATTGCCTTGTGGAGCTAACTCTGCCAATTCCGGCAGCAAACGACCATTCTCATCGAACAGTTCTTCCGCTCTGTAGCTCTTCATCCAGCGTTCCAACTGCTGGACATGATCGGGATGTTCGGCATTCACCAGTAGAGGCACCTGGTGCGCCCGGAATGTGCCTTCGATTGGCAGACCATCGACAATTTTCGGTCCCGTCCAGCCTTTGGGCGACTTGAGGACAATCATCGGCCAGCGTGGTCGCGTGGTATCGTGCTTGTCCCGTGCCTTGCTTTGGCTTTGCCGGATGTCTTCGATCGCCCGATCCAACGTGCTAGCCATCAGTGCGTGCATCGCTTCTGGCTCGTCGCCTTCCACAAAGTAGGGTGTCCAACCGCAGCCTCGGAGAAATTGCTCCAGTTCTTCAGGCTCAATGCGAGCGAGGACGGTGGGGTTGCTGATTTTGAAGCCATTCAAGTGCAGGATTGGCAGCACAGCCCCATCGGTGATTGGATTGAGCAACTTGTTGGATTGCCAAGCGGTCGCCAGAGGACCCGTCTCCGCTTCACCATCGCCAATGACGCAGGCGACAATGAGATCGGGATTATCAAAGGCTGCTCCGAAAGCATGACTAAGCGAGTATCCTAGTTCACCGCCTTCGTGAATTGACCCTGGTGTAGTGGGTGCGACATGGCTGGAAATCCCGCCAGGAAACGAGAATTGTTTGAACAGCTCTTTCAGACCCGCTTCATCCTGGGTAACGTTCGGATAAATCTCGCTCCAGGTGCCTTCGAGGTAAACATTGCCCACGATCGCCGGACCACCGTGACCAGGACCTGCAATGTAGAACATATTCAAGTCATACTGCTTGATCACTCGATTCAAATGCACACAGATGAAGTTCTGCCCCGGTGTCGTGCCCCAATGTCCCACTACCAGAGGTTTGACGTGCGCGAGTTGCAGCGGCTCCTTCAGCAGCGGATTGTCGTAGAGATAAATCTGTCCCACCGAGAGGTAGTTCGCAGCCCGCCAATAAGCATCCATCTTGTGGAGTAGTTCTGGGGTCAGGGTGCTGGTTTGCATGGTTTGCATGGGGTTAAGTTTCCTGTATGTGCCAAGTGCAAGTGAAGGGGTGATGAACCTGACAGCCAAAAGCGCGATCGTCTCCACCGCAGGGACAGCTGCGTTTTACGGTGAGGCAAAGTACGCCGAGCAGAAAGCTCTTGCTGCCGCTTTAACGGGCATACTCCTTAGCCGTCACTTCATCGATCCAGTAGCCTGGGCGACCGTAATGCCGATACAGTCGGGTCTCGTCATCCCGCGATGGCAGCGACTCTTCTGTATAGGCTGGTGCTTGCTGGATGGTTTCGCGGGGAAGATTGGTGAAGACTTTTGACTCGCTCCAACTCACGCGATCGATCCATTGCGGTGCCAACAGGATCTTTTTCCCAGGCAGCCAATTGCGTGTATCGACGACGAGATACCGAATCGCCCACGTCTGCTCATCAATGATGAAATCTTCAATGTGACCTAGCTCACCGTCTGCGGCTTGGATGTGATAACCAGTTACCTCACGGGTGCTACGCAAATGGGGGTCCCATCCTTTCTCTTCTGGGGTAGGTTCGTTCGCTTGTACACGGTCAGGCACCAGGTAGGGGTAGGGATACGCTCCCCACATGGCAGCACCGTTCCAATACATTGGCCAGCCATAATAGCCGTAGTAGGATGACTCGAATTGTTGGGAAACTGGCTTGTCACTGCTTAAGGAAGGACTGCTCTCAATCTGCTGCTTGGTCAAATTGACGGTGATATGGTGCTTTTCTTGCACTACAGCGGCCAGCGCATAGGGAGAGAGCAGTACCTGCCTGCCCGTTAGCCAGTTTCCGGTGTCAGCGACCAAATAGCGAATCGTCCAGTACTGGTCATCGAAGTAGAAGTCTTTGACCGTCCCGATCGCCTCATCAAGGTTTGCCAGTTTGTACCCTTCCAGGTTTTTGGCTTTCATTAACATAGAGATCTTCTCCTTCATCATCAATGGTGACTGAGCGGATGGTAGTCGGTGCAATCCAGTGCTTGCTCGGTGAACACAACAGAGGGGTGTACCGCGCAAGGTAAATAATGGTTGTCGATCAAGAAGCGGCAGCTTCTACAGGGCGTTTGATGGAAACGGCCGAACGCTGTAATTTTTGTGCTGACAACTTGCCACATTTCTGGCAACATCAAGACGAAAATTGCTACGGCTGCCGTCGAACAGAAAAGGATGAGAGCCAATCCTTCAGCCGATGTCATCACTGCCAACGGTTCTGCCAAGCCTGGCTTTGCCACAACCGGGTTAACAGTCATCAGCGTGACTTGACTTGAAGGAATCAGATTGCTATGCCTTTGAGCCATAAAATTGAGCCTGAGCCGTTTTTCTGTCACCAGACCGATGCCAGGTGGCATGTATGCAGGGCGACGCTTCACAGATGAAAGAAACTTTGGCGGCATGGTTGGCACACCTTAGCGATTACTCCAAAGGGCGGCGCAAGCCTTCTAGCAAACATCTTTAGCTAGTGTGTTGTGGACAGACATCATCACAACTTCCTGATGGAAACCCTGCGTATGCGGGTTGTTTGCACGCCAAGCAAACAGTAGAGTCTCCCTAATGCCTGTAAGCCTTAGCTAGAAAGCTTTTTTAACCCCAACTCTTGCGCCCAGCAGCGTTCTAAAAGCGGTACTGAATCGTAGCGCCAGCAACTCTCCAGGCGTTTCATATGGTAATGTTTCCAGAAGCAAAAAGGGTTTAAAGTGGCTTTCGTTGCACCAAAGACAGGCTGAGTCAAGAATTGACGCAGCGGCGATAAAAGGTGAACCAATCGATGGGTGGGTTGCATAAGATTAAGCTTTAACGGCTGGATGGGCGTATGAGTGCAAAGGAGACAGCGAAAGGAGTCATCTGCACTGAACTGTTGCTCTATAAGGGGGTGTCTCGACAGCTGATGGTTTAGCCAGTCTCTGGCTCCATCTTGTGAAGGTTAAGTGTCGCTTACAGCTCAATTTAGGTTGCTTTCACAGTCAACTAAACCATTGCAGAAATGACCTCAGCTTATCTCTACCTTTGGAATGGTTTAGTAGAACTTATACACTTCAAAGTCAGTTCAAACACCTGGTAGAACATTGCCGCTTTCGCTAAGAGGGTGTTTTAAAAGTCTTGCTCGTTATAGCAAATCGTGCAGAGGATATGCTGAAAATTGCCTTGAGCGACTAAGTAGCGGGGAGACTCGGTCAGCGTTAGTGCCGCCATGCCATAGAGTAGGGCTGGGAGTGCTGCGGTTAAAAACATCCAGCGCCAGGCTGCTATCCCAAACAAAAAGGGTAGCGTCGCTGAACCCGCTATGGCTGCAATCCAGTAGTCGCTCAGTAGCGCGATGAAGATACCTGAGACGATCGCCAGTTGCTGGAACGATCCAAGCCTGCCTCGCATTGGAGCCGGTGAGCATTCGGCAATGTAAGCGGGCGCAATGACACTGGTAATACCGACACCAACGCCGCCCAGGAGTCTTCAAAAGATAAAGTCCCAAATGCTGAAAGCGAAGGCTGACCCAATCGCACTGATGGTAAAAAGCCCCGCTGCAACGACCATAACCTTAACCCGACCGTAGTGATCGGCAACTTGCCCAGCAGAAAATGCTCCCAACGTCGACTCTAGCAAACCCAGAGAGATAACTCATAGTGCTTGTCCGTACCAACTGAAGCCGTAGGGTGAGGCGCACCGTGCATTTGATGGATGGATTGGGTTGCCAAGTGAGGAGCGATCAGCGAATTTCCTCAACCACCGTGTCATCCTTCAACGTCGATGCTTGCTCATCCAAAACAACTTGACGAATGCGACCCTTAGCGACTTGAAATTCAGACACAAGCTCACCGCCAAAGCGTATGGGCAATACTAGCGACTGCAGACGTTGGGTCAGCAGATCGATTTCCCACTGCGCGAGCCCTGCCACGCGCACAACCTGCAAGCTCTCCCGACCCACTCCAGCCTTTGCGCCAGATTCAGGGAGTGCACCAGGGCTGTCAGCGCCGAATGGCCTTGGCGTAGGATTGCAATGGTCAGGGATTCTACGTCCCGACATTGGACTCATTACCCCTTTCATAGATTTCTGAGGCGCAATTGTTGCTCTCGATCGCTGACTAAGAGATTGAGCACAAAGAGTTTTAAGGCTTGCAAACACCTCGGCGGCGGGCATGGCAGTCATCGCGGTAACTGGCAATGCGCCAGCTGCCGCTCCACCGACAACACTGGCATGGCTAACTCCTTCGGGCATTTCCACGGGTACCTGCACTGAAACAGATTGCTCCTGGGGATTGACTCGCACATCAGCGCTGATGGCGACGAATGCGGTATGAGGCGACAGGAGTTGATAGTCCAGGGCAGTATTGGTGACCGCCTCCACACCCGCCTTGGTTTCGCCACTCATCCTGTGGTTCATCAGATCTTTGATGCGGGCGCGCCCCCAAAGTTGAGCGATCGCAAATCGAAAAAATTCCTGAAAAAGCGAGGCTGAACTGGCAGGAAGGGGGCATAAGCGCAGCTTTTGCAAGACAGATTCAGGAACAATTCATTGGCTTGTGCCAGTTAGCTTGCTTGAAGCAAAGCTGGTTCTAGAGGCATAGGCTCTGGCAACGGCAGGATCGTTGAATGACTCTGGCTCAGCGTCGGTATTGCAGAGAGTGAAGCCTTATTGAGTAGACAAGTGATGCGATCGCCCACTAACCAAGGCTCAGTAACAAGTATGATTTGTAAAGGCTCCTCTCGCCTAATCAAGAGCGGCAGCAAATGACCGCCTGCGACG